>Ga0209945_1000025_pt1 | contig 49274 bp, 47 predicted proteins | sample SalPonR2_A_D2_MG_FD_185703 | JGI IMG/M metagenome (GOLD analysis project Ga0209945, IMG submission 185703) | Salt pond soil microbial communities from South San Francisco under conditions of wetland restoration - Salt Pond MetaG R2_A_D2_MG... ...
CGGCGTCGCGCAGGGTGGCGTCGCCGACGCGCTCGGAGACCAAATCCCGGACCCTAGGTTCGAGCATGTGCGCCTCGTCACAGACGACGAACGTCGAGTCGTCGAGCAGTGCGCCGGTGAACGAGCCGACGGTCGTCGGGTCGAAGGCGTGGTAATAGTTGCCGATGACGACCTCGGCGTGGCCTAAAATCGCGCCCATCATCGAGTGCGGGCAGGTGCCGTGGCTCGCGGAGAGACGCACGAGGTCGTCGCGCTCGATGAGTCCCTCGTCGGTGAAGTCGAACGGGACGGCTTCGGCGGGGTCACCTTCCTCGGGGAGGTCGTCGAGATACTGGGCGTAGAAGGGACAGTACTCCACTCCGCCGTCCGTCTCGACCGTGTCGGGCGGGTACGGCGTCGGCTCGCCGAGCACCTCCATGAACTGCGCGGTCGCGTCGCTGCCGGAGTCAGCGAGACCGACCTGCTGGCTCCGGGCGCGACCGGCGAGCGAACCGGCGGTCGTCTCGTCGGTCAGCCCGCGCGTGCGGTCGCGCAACCCCTCACACCGGTCGTATACGTTCGCGTCGTCGATTCCCGCGCGGGATTCGATGTTGTACGGGCACACGTCCGCCTTGCCGACGAGCGTCATCGCGGTGACGGGGTCGTAGTCGGCGGGAAGATTCTCGTTGAGCGTCTGGAGGTCAGTCTCGAACTGCCGCAACTGCTGTTTGACGCTCGTGAGGACGACGACGCGCTCGTAGTCGGAGTCGGGGTCGCGGGTGAGGTGAATGCCGGCGGTGAGCGCGAGCATCGTCTTGCCGGTGCCGCACGCGCCCTCCAAGCTCAAGAAGCCGGATTGCCGTGCGACGCTGACGGCGGCGTCGATCCCGTCCTCCTGTTCGGGGTACGGCTCGTCGTGGCCGAAGATGTCCCGCCAGTCGTCGCGTGTCACTGTCGCTTCGTCTGTTCGGGCCACGGATGTGTAGTGGTCACGGCTTCGGACAAAAACCTCCTCACCGTCGCCACGGCGACTCGATGTCGATATCCAACTCCTCGAGGACGGGGCGCATCTCCTCGCGCTTCTCCTGGTGGTCTTCCAGGAACTCGGCCATCAGCTCGGCGGCCTGCTCCTTGCAGCCGCCACAGAGCCGCTCGCCGCCGACACACTCCTCGTACACCTCGGTCGCAAACTCGTCGTCCTCGCCGGCGAGCAAGTAGGTGTACAACTCGTAGACGGGACACTCGTCTGCCTTCCCGCCGAGTTCGCGCTGCTCTTTGGCGCTGGTGCGTCCGCCCGTCGTCGCGGACTTCACCTTGTCGTAGCCGTCCTCCGGATCGTCGAGCAGGCTGATGTGGGAGGCCGGAATCGAAGAGGACATCTTCCCGCCGGTCAGTCCGGTCATGAACCGATTGTAGATGGAGGAAGGAGCAATGAAGCCGTAGCCGCCGTGGCCCAGTTCCACCTCGCGGGCGAGCTCCTCGGCGGCGTCGGCGTCGAGATCGAACGTGTCGACGTGGCCCTCGAAGACGCGTTTCTCCCCGTCGATGGCATCGATGAGCGCCTCGAACGCCTCGTCGGTAGCGTTGCGATCGAGGAACCGGACGCGGGGGCGAATCGGCTCCTTGCCCGCGTTGTCGAGTTTGGGCAGGACGCTCGTGCCGGCCTCGTCGGCGTGGTGTTCACGCAGGTAGTCGGCGGCGTCCTCACACCGGATATCGTCGTCGTCGATGGCGTCGTACGCCGCGCGGATGAGGACACGCTCTGCGGGGTCGGCCTCGAAACTGGCGTACGCCTCCGTCACCCCGAAGTAGCGGGTCCGGTCCGCGAGGTCGCGGGCAAATCGCATGTGCGGATCTTGGTCCGGTCCGACTGGGATGACGGTCGGCTTCGGTTCGTCGAGTTGCGGATAGAGGATATCGGCCATCTGGGTGACGACCGACTGCATGTGTGAGATGTTGGTCTCCCCGTCGAAGCCATACAGCGCCTGCATCTCCGAGAAGTTCGCCTCCGCGCCCAGCTCGAAGGCGAGGTTCTGGAGCCGTTCGTTGCCCGATTGGCGGTAGATTTCTCCTTCCTCGGGGTCGAAACCGAGCGCGAGCAGCGAGAGCAGATACTCCTCGGTGTGGCGGTCGATCTCTGCCCACGAGAGACCGCGGGCGGAGTTCGCCTCCAGGTCGGCCACAAGCGCGTAGGCGTCGCCGCCCTGCTGTTGATGATAGACGATCTCCTCGATCATCAGCTTGTGACCGATGTGCGGGTCCCCGGTGGGCATCCAGCCCGAGAGGACGGCGAAGGGGTCGTCGTTGGCCATCGCGTCGGCGATTGGCCCGTAGTCGCGGTGGCCGAAGACGACGCCTCGGCGCATCAGATAGTGGGGGTTCGGCACCTGCGGGAGCACGTCGTCGAACGCCTCGATGCCGAACTGCTCGAACAGCTTCCGGTAGTCGTCGACGCTCGCCGACCCCCACGGGTCGAGGGTCACGTCGTCGGCCCCGGCCGCGCTCCCGCCGTCGGCCATCGCCCGGCCGGTCTCGTGGTCGCTTCCCGACCACTCACTCTCGTCGGACGGAGTCCGACCAACCTCGTGGTCGCTTCCCGACCACTCACTCCCGTCCGATAGCACGTTCTCGCGGGACGGAAGCGACTCACCCTCGTCGTGGTCGTCGTTCATACATCGACCTCGGCGGTTCGGACAAAAAGCGGTTCGTTCGCGTGCACTCGTTCACACGCGGGGACAAAAGCTAAGCGTGAGGCGTGAGAAATAGTAAGTAAGGAGTAAATTCTTTATCCCCAACACTTTTTTGCCCCCGTAGTCTGTACGTCGAGAAGCCGTCGGAGAGCGACGGTGGCGTCGGTACGTGGCGAATCAGCGTTGAGCAACCGGCAGCAGCACTCACATGACAGGAAATATATCCACTCTGACAGTATCGGACCCGGCGGCGTACGCGCGACAGACAGGATTGACCTCCTCCCGCGCCTAAAGTCGCGGGAATCCCACCATGGGATTTCAGGCCGAGCGCGACCCTAAGGTTTCAAGACGCATACGTTCCAAGCGTCTCTTGCTGGGTGTCAGCATCGGCTTGGCTGTCTTGTGGGACGGTCAAACGTCCCCCATCCTCAGCCGAGTCATCGCCACTCGTGTGTTCTCTTGAGTGGCTCTCTCCGCTGAGGTAGCGGTCTGCAATATTGAGCGCGGCGTTAACGTCTGCTTGGTACTCCGAAACCCAACATCCCGAGTTGGAACACTTGAACGTCGCCTGCTTCGGACGGTAGCCCTGTTCTCCGCAACAGTGACACGTCTTCGAGGTGTACGCGGGATTCACCGTCTCCACACGAATCCCTTTCTCAGCCGCCTTGTAGCGAATCTGGGCGTGCATCTTGGTGAATCCCCATCCGTGGAGGCGGCGGTTCATGAACGCGCCGTAGTCCATGTTCTCACGGATGTGCGTCAAGTCTTCCAGAACCAGTACGGGGTTCTCGAATTGGTCGGCGTAGGCCACGACCTCCGATGTGACCGTGTGGAGGATGTGGTCGATGTGTCGCCACAACTCGTCGCCGTAGGACTCTGCGATACGTTCGCTTCCGCGTTTCTGAAGGCGTCGAGTCACCGTGAAATACGTCTCACGGAGTTGCCGGACTCGCTTACCTTCGTCGTTCCAGAGGTTGGGTGCAGTCGGGGAGCCGCGCTCGTCACGGTGACACACCGTTAACAAAGAGGCTTCCCCGATGTCTACCCCAATCGGCGTTTCCGCCGAACTGGTTTCTCGTTCCGCCACATCTCGCGTAGCGACGATGTGGAAGTACCACTCACCGTTGCGGTTGAACAGCCGACACTCTCCCAGTTCCGCGTCTCCGGCGTGCAACGCTTCCAGCCACTCTCGTTGTTCGGGATTCGGCTGTGCGGGCAACCAGAGGTTGTAATCGTCGTGGTGCGGGATTTTGACGTACCACTCGATGGCGTTCTGCGGCTTGTGGTCGAGCTTCGGGCCTTCGTTCGTGAACCGAACAGGGTGGTCGTCGTGAAGCTCTTTCGCGTCGTAGCTTCCGCCACAGAGTTGTGGGACGTACTTCTTGAGCGCGTTCTTCGCGTAGCCGCTCAGGTCGTAGTTGACCACTACGTCGTTGGCCGCTGACTGTGTGGTGCAGTTGGCGTTGAACGCGGCTTCGAGCGCGTCTTGGTACGCCTGTTTCGTCTCACAGAGTTTGCGGTGCTTGTGGGCGTTCGGCTCCACAAGCTTGAGTTCCAGCGTCTCGGTGAGTTCGGTCACTGTTCGTCCTCCTCGTGACGCTGGATGTACTTCTCGACAGTCTCGCTCGAAACGTGTCCCGCTGTTCCTGCGTAGTAGCCACGTGCCCACTTGATTTTCTCTCCGTCGTGGTCGGCGTGTCGGTGGTTGTATTTCCGCGAACTGATGCCTTTGAACCAGTTGGCGAGAAGTGACGGGGCGTGTTTCGGCGGGCTACTGACGAACAGGTGGATGTGGTCGGGTTGGACGGTTAGGTCGATAATCTCCAACCCTTTCTCGTCGGCTATTTCGTGGAGGATGTCTCGCACACGGGTTGCAACGTCACCGGCGAGTACCGATTCACGGTACTTCGGTATCCACACTATGTGGTAGTTGAGGTTGTACGTTGCGTGCCGTGTGGTCTTCATCCGTACTACACACTATGCCTCTATGGTGTCTTAAAACTATTGTACACGGTGGGAAATCCAGCCGTGCTATCGTCGGTGGAGATGTACGCTATTGTCCGCTTGACCCGCGCCTGAAGACGCGGGTATGCGCTCGCACTATGTATCAAGATAGAGACGGATCGATTCGGCCATCCGGATCCGGACCACTGCGAACAGGGGACGGCAGGCCGGGCAGCCGACGACCGCGGGGTGTTCATCGACGGATGACCGATGGAACCCTCGACTGGGAGGCGTACTGGACGGACACGACGGAAGGAGAGCGCGAGGAGGCGAGTCCGAGCGCCCACCACGCCGCCGAGACGCTGTGTGCATTCATCGAGGAAGCCGCACCGCCCGGCCCGATTGCCGACGTGGGCTGTGGTGGCGGCGCGACGGCGTTTGCGGTCGCGGAACAGTTTCCCGACCGCGAGGTGGTCGGCTTCGACACTGCCGAATCCGTGCTCGCAGACAATCGCATCCGGGCCGACGAGGCGGGACTGGAGAATCTTCGCTTCGAGCAGGTGACGCTCCCCACGTTCGACCCCGAAAGGGAGTTCGCAGTCGTCTTCTCGTACTTTACGCTCCAGTACGTTCGAGCCGTTGAATCGGCGCTTGAGACGCTGTATGGGGCCGTCAGAGCCGACGGGTCCCTACTGTTTAATTACATGAATCGCGCGGCACAGGAGTTCTGTCAGGTGGCTGCCGAGGACCCATACGCGCACGCGGACCGGCCGTTCGTCTTCGACCCCAACCGGTATCGCGAGCGATTCGCCGCTCTCCTCGACGGCGACAGCGTGCTCTCGCGGGAGCAGATCTACGAGACGTTGGGCGTGTGGCCGAGAGAGGTGTCCACGATCGTCGATGCGCTGGAGGTGCAGTGGGCGTGGCACCACGCGCCGCTGGTGTACGTACCGAAAGCTACGGCGTGAGCCGCTGGACGGCGAGCCACTCTACCTCGCCGTTGGGGTCCACGTCGGGACCGTGGCTGGTGCCGTCGGTGAACGCGAACACCATCTCCTTGCGGACGCCGTGGGCGAGTCGCACGTCGAGCGAGAGATCACGCGGGGCGAAGGTGTGGCCGTCCGGGAGCACGCGGACGAGTCGCTCGGAGTGGCCGAGGTCGTCGACTGAAGACACGTGGGCGTAGGTGCGGAAGTCCGCGCCGAACTTGAAGCCGGTCTTGGGGACGATACCACGGGCGCGGAGGACGGTGTAGACGGTGAGCCGGCGGTCGAACCGGTCGCCTTCCGTCTCGCGGCCGAGTTCGAGGACGGCCTCGCGCCCGCCCGGGACCGAGAGGACGCCCTGTTCGGCCAGATACGCCCCCTCGATGAGCGAGAGCTGGATAGCGGTGCGGTCGTCGTCCAGCGGTTGGCCGTAAAATCCCCGCGCGTAGAGCCACTCCGGCGGCTCCCAGACGGCGACGCGGTCGTCAAGGAGGGCGGCGTCGGTGCCGTGTTCGGTGTGGTCGGTCGCCGTGCCGGACACCTCCGGCACGCTCGTCTCCAGATACGTCAGTTCGGACTCTTCGTCGACGACGGCAAGCACCACGTCGCCGAGGTCGGCCGCGGGGACGGTCTCGCGCTCGGCGACGACGCGGACGCGGTACTCGACGGCGTCGTCCCACGGGCCCTTTCCGCGCGGGTAGACGACGAAATCGATGCCGTCGGTGTCGTCGACCCACTCGTCGCGTGCGGGCGTGAGATAGAAGCCGCGGTCGCGGAGGTCCTTGTAGACGAGAAAGCGAGAGGCGAGTCCGCCCTCGGTCTCGAAGAACTCCCGGAAGCCCATCCCCTCGACGGAGTCCAGGTCACCCCGGAACAGGAGGTGGGCGGCCTCGACGTGAGAGAGGTGGAGTTCACCGTCGACAGGGTGGCCGTAGCCGCGAGCGTCGTAGAACTGCTCGCGGCCGGCGTGACCGACCTGTACCGTCTCGCCCTCGACGTGTGCTTGCATACCTGGCCCACAGACGTGCCCCATCAAAAACCTACGGAGACGCGCATGCGGCGTCGAGACAGCGACCGTCGACGGTCGGCAGTCCACACGCACAGACGCCGTCACACACCTCGTTCGGGAGCGGAACCGACACGTCACACTCGGGGTAGCCGTCACAGCCGAGCAGGAGACCGCCCGCACGGACGACCCGCATGTCCCGCCCGCAGTCGGGACAGTCGAACCGTCGGTCGAGTTCGGTCTCTATCGCGGCGTCGAGCGGTTCACACCCGCGGTCGACACACACTTCGACGGTGACGCCACGCGTCACTTCGATGCGCGGCAGGCCACAGTCACAGGTGTCATCGAGGACGGTCGCACCTGCGGGCAGGGCGTGTTCGTGGTCGCAGTCAGTACACGCGACCGTCCCCGAGCGCTCGACCAGCGCGCCGGTGCAGTCGGGACACGGACCGGCGGCTTCCCCGGCTGGCGAGACCAGAATCCGCACGTCGACGCTGGTCTCGTGGAAGGTGACGCGCAGGCGGTCGTCCCCGTCGCGAGCCTCGACCGTCGGCGGAGAGCCGACCGCCATCGAGGCGTCCGGACGGGTGAGCCACGCGACCGGGCGGTAGCCCGCGGCGTCGTGGACGAGAACGGTGTCGTCGGGCTTGCGGAGACAGACGACGCGACCGCGTTTCTCGTAAGCCCGGTCCCCGTCGAACGTGGTCGTACAGTCGCCAGCCAACAGGTGAGCGTGCATGGGTCGTGTGGCGCGGCTTCCTATATCAACCGTCGCAGACGAGCCGCTCCTTCTGGCGTCGCGAGAGCTGCTTGATTTCGTGCTCGCGGGACATGGCCGCGCCCTTGGTGTCGAACTGCTCGGTGTACCGAAGCTCGACCGGCGTGCGCCCGCGGGTGTACTTGCTTCCTTTCCCGGCGTCGTGTTCCGCGACGCGCCGTTGTACGTCGGTCGTGTAGCCGGTGTAGAAGCTACCGTCGGCACACTCGATGACGTAGACGTAGTGTGGTGTCGTCACTGGCGAGTCCTAAGAGGGCACCCCCGTTAGTTTGGGGGCAGTACGACGCCGTCAGAATTGTGACTGAAACGCACGTTCCTGTGAGACCTCGGCGATGCCTGCGTTCGCCGAGCAGTTGGGACAGGCGCGGAGCGCGCCGTTGTCGTCGGTGAAGACGCGGGCGAATCGCTCCGAGACGTGCGCGTCACAGTGGTCACACGTTGGCATGGTCACCCGACGCGGAGGAATCCGCATCGGTATTAACGCTGTGGGGTCGCGCACTGATATACCCTCGCTCGCCGGGTTTCGAACTGACTGTTCAGTCGCTTCGTGCCCGGTCTACTGTACGCGCGATGAGTCCGGCCTGTGCTCCGGCGACGAACCCCGCGTCAATGTTGACGACCGACAGCGGCGTGCACGACTGCAACATCCCGTCGAGAGCCGCCTCCCCCTCACCAGCGTGGCCGTACCCGTTCGAGACGGGGAGCGCGATGACCGGGGCGTCGACGAGTCCCGCGACGACCGTCGGGAGTGCGCCCTCCCTGCCGGCGGCGACGACGAGCACGTCCGGCTCGCGGATGCGGTCGAGCTGGTCGAACAGCCGGTGGATGCCGGCGACGCCGACGTCGTCGACACGCTCGATAGCCGCCCCCATCTCGCCGGCGACGACGGCGGTCTCGCCGGCGGGAACTGCGTCCGACGTGCCCGCAGTGACGACTCCGACCGTCGCGTCGAGCGCCGGCGGGTCGTAGTCGAGCGCGCGGACGACAACGGTTCGGGCGCGGGCGTCGTGGTCGACGGTCGCGCCGGAAAACTCGCCGCTCACGGCGCGGTCGATAGCGTCAGCGGTCTCATCGTCGAGTCGAGTGACGAGCGCGCGGCCGGTCGCGTCGACGGCATCGAGCGCGAGCGCGACGATTTCGGCGGTCGTCTTTCCGTCAGCCAGGATACCTTCGGGGATACCGGTGCGGCTGGTTCGGGCGGCGTCGAAGCGACCGCCGTCGCCGGTAGCGTAGCCGCGCAGTTGGCTCTCTGCGGCCGCGGGCGAGCAGTCACCCGCCGCCACGCGTTCGAGGAGTTCGCGCATAGCCGTCGTTCGAGACGGGGGGTTACGGACCTGTCGCCGTCGTCGGGGGATTCTGCCTGGTTCTACAGCGGAAAACGGGGGTATGACGGCCCCTACTGCCAACGAATCAGGAAAGTATATAAGTCGGCTCGAAGTACGCCGTGGTGTAATGGCAGACCTAATCGTCAAGGCCGCAGTGAAGGACGAACTCGATGAGATGAACGTCGCCTCCGACTTCTACGAGGCACTCGACGCGGAAGTCGAGGAGCTGCTCGAGGACGCAGCGCGACGCGCCGACGCGAACGACCGGAAGACGGTCCAGCCGCGCGACCTCTAAGTCGGACTCGAACTCCCCGCTTTCTTTCGACGCTACTCCGACAGCGGCGGCACTCGCCGCTCTACCCCGTCGGCGCGTCCGACGAGCACCGCGTCGGCGAGTCCGACGAACAGGCCGTGCTCAACGACGCCCGGAATCGCCGACAGCGTCGGAGCCAGCGACTCGGGGTCGATTTCCTCGAACGCGCAGTCGAAGACGAGGTTCCCGTTGTCCGTGACGACGGGCCCGTCCTTGCGCTCGGCGGCCCGGAGCGTCGGCTCACCGCCGACCTCGCGAATCGCCGCCGCGACCGGCGCGCGCGCGTCGGGCAGCAGTTCGACCGGCACCGGCCCGGCGAGCGCGTCGGTCAGCTTCGAGTCGTCGGCGACGACGAGGAAGCGGTCGGCCGCGCTCGCGACGTACTTCTCGCGGGCGTGGGCCGCGCCGCCCCCCTTCATGAGGTCGAAGCCCGCCACCTCGTCGGCCCCGTCGATAGCCACGTCGGGGGTCGCCTCGTCCAGCGTCGTCAGCGGAATCCCGACCTCGCGGGCGAGGTCCCGCGACTGGAACGAGGTCGGCACGCCCCGGATGTCAAGCCCCGAGTCGACCGACCGACCGAGGGCGCGAATCGCATGGGCGGCGGTGCTTCCGGTGCCGAGCCCGACGATTTCGCCGTCGGTCACGCGGTCGGCGGCCGCCTCGCCGGCCCGTCGTTTCGCCTCGTCCGAGCCACCCGTCCGTTTCATGTCGAGTCGTCCACCCGCATCCGTGGAAAAGCCTCGGATGGGTTCTGTCGACGCTGATACAAAACTGCGCGTCAGGAACTACTCTTGGCCTTCGCGCCCGTCTGCTCGCACATGACACGGACACTCCTGCTCGCGGGCGTGGGGGAGCGAATCGGGACCGGGGTCGCGCGGCGGTTCGACGCGGCCGGCTGGCAGGTGGCGCTCGTCTCGCGGTCCGGACCCGACGGACTCGCGAACGACCTCGATTCGGCCGTCTCGATTCGGGCCGACATCACCGACGAGGACGAGGTAGACCGGGCGGTCGCGGAGACGCGGAAGGCGCTCGGGAGCGTCGACTGTCTCGTCTGTAACGCCAGCGGCGGGGCCGGCAACCCGATCGATTCGGCCGACGCCGCGACGCTCGAACGGCTGTGGCGGGTCCGGACGCTCGGCACCTTCCACCTCGTACAGGCGTGTCTGGACGACCTGCGCGACGGCGGGACGGTGCTCGTCTCCGGCACCACCTACGCGAGCGAACCGGCCCCCGAACAGGTGGAGTGGGCCAGTGCCGCGCCCGCCACCCGCGGGCTGGCTCGGACACTTGACGCCGCAGTCGAGGGGGTGCAGGTGACCTACGTCGAGATTGCGACGGCGGTGCGACCCCCAGACAGCGATTTCCCGGGCGCGGTCGGGAGCGACGACCTCGCGGACCGGTATCTCGAACTCGCGGAGGCGTCGGGTGCGGTTCCGACTCGGGTACGGCTGGACACCCAGTAGTTTTGTCGCGGGCCACGAAGCGAGACCATGTTCGGAACGAGCGGGATTCGCGGGCCGGTCGGGGAGACGATGACGGCGGGGGTTGCACTCGACGTGGGGCGCGCGCTCGGTGCACACCTCGGGGCGCGCGACGCATCCCGTCGCGTCGTCGTGGGTCGCGATTCCCGAGAGTCGGGCACGCTCCTCCTCGATGCGCTCGCCGCGGGGCTGTGCGAGACGGGCGTGGACGTGCTCGATACCGGCGTTGCGGCGACCCCGACGGTCGCGCGGGCCGTCGACCCGATGGACGCCGGTGCGGGTGTCGTCATCACCGCGAGTCACAACCCCGCACCCGACAACGGCATCAAGCTGTGGCAGCCGTCGGGACAGGCGTTCGACGCCGACCGCAGGGGGGACATCGAACGACGGATCACTGCGAGCGACTGGGAGCTCGAAGCGTGGGACGGTCTCGGATCGCGAACGGCGGTCGAAGCGACGACGGCCCACCGCGAGCAACTGGTCGAAGCGACCGGGCCCGTCGCCGAGCAGGTGGTCGTCGACCTCGGGAACGGGGCCGGAGGCGTCACCGTCGACGCCCTCACCGACCTCGGCTGTGCGGTCGAGACGCTGAACGCACAACCGGACGGCTCCTTCCCGGGGCGGCCCTCGGAGCCGACGGCAGAAAACTGCGAATCGCTCGCCACCCTCGTCCGGCAGTCGGACGCGACGGTCGGGATTGCCCACGACGGCGACGCCGACCGGCTGCGCGCCGTGGCCGGCGACGGGACCTACCTCTCGGGGGACGTGACGCTGGCGCTGTTTGCGGCCGACGCGGCGACGACCGGCGACCGGGTCGCCGTGCCCGTCGACACGAGTCTCGCCGTCAAGAAGTATCTCGCAGAACGGGGCGTCGGTGTCGAGCGCACGCCCGTCGGAGACACCTACGTCGCGGCGGCGGCGACGGCCCCGGACGTGGCCTTCGGCGGCGAGCCGTCGGGCGCGTGGATTTGGCCGGAAAAAACCCTGTGTCCCGACGGGCCGTACGCGGCCTGTCGGCTGGTCGCGCTGGCGAACGAGCGTTCGCTCACCGAGCGCGCGAGCGAAATACCGACCTACCCAATCGAGCGGGGAAGCGTCGCGGTCGAGGCGAAGACGGCGGTAATGGAGCGAGTGCGCGAGCGACTGCTCGCAGACTACGATGAGTCGCGCGTCTCGACGCTCGACGGAGTGCGCGTCGAGACGACGGACGGGTGGTTCCTGCTCCGGGCGAGCGGGACCCAGCCGCTGGTCCGGGTGACGGCCGAGGCCCACGAGAAGCAGCGGGCCGCGGCGCTGTTCGCTGAAGCGAGCGAGTACGTGGAGACCGCAAGAGAGCGTTAGGTTCGCCGGGTCGAGCGGGCCTGCCGCACGTCTGCGCCGTCGCGAATCTTGTCCTCACACTGTGGACAGACGCGCGGAGCGTCGACGCCGTTCGGTGTGAACACACGAGCGTACGCTGCCGTCACGAACGAACTGCAGTTCTGGCATTCCGGCATGTGTGTAAACGAACAGCACAGTTCATAATAACGGTACTGTGTGAATTTGTACCACGATTTGAGGGCGGCGGAGCGACGTTCCCGGTTGGTTCCCCGTGTTTTACCGCCGATGACACAACGTTCATGACTCGGGAGTCCCGTTTTCGTGTATGAACGCGTCTGTGGTGGGGAGACTCACAGACCAAGCGACGTTCACGGCGGCGGCGCGAGACTCCGCGACTCCGGAGTGGGTACGTGACCACTGGGAGACGTTCGAGGCGAGCATGACCGGCGAGCGTGACGGCTCGCCGTTCCCGTGTTTCTTCGGCGCAGAGTCGGTCCGACAGGGCGACCCGCTGTACACGGCTGTCGATTCGATGTCCGACCCCGACGCGCTCCGACAGTTGGGAGCGACGCTGCTGGAGTATCTCGACACGTGGGAGAGTCACAGCGACCGGGCCTCGCTCGTCGCCGTGTTCCGCCCGCCTACGGAGCCGTGGACCGAACGCGAGTACCACGAGGCGCTGTGGAACATCCTCCAGTTTCTCCACGTCCACGACCCCGAGCCGTGGCCGGCGGAGATTCCGACCGACACCGACCACCCGAAGTGGGAGTTCTCCTTCGGGGGCGAACCGATGTTTCCGACCTGTCGCGCGCCCTTCTACGAGGAGCGCCAGAGCCGCTACAGCCCGGTCGGACTGGAAATCACGTTCCAGCCGCGCGCGCTGTTCGAGAAGCTGAACGTGACCGCAGACCACCCGACCGGCGAGCAGGCGCGTGAACTCATCCAGCGCCGGCTCGAAGAGTACGACGGCGTCGCTCCCCACCGGTTCCTCGGCGACTGGGGCGTCGAGGGCGACCGCGAGTGGCACCAGTATATGCTCCCGGAAGACGAGTCGCTCGCGCCCGATTCCCCGCCGATTCACATCGCGCGCGACCATCCGAAGGGAGAGCCGATCGAGCGCCCGGAGCGGGAGCTGCTCGCATGAGCGTCCTGTTGCTCGTGGATTTCCAGACCGGCTTCGACGAGCCGCGGTGGGGGGAGCGAAACAACCCCGACGCCGAGGCGCGCGCTCGCCAATTGCTGACCGCGTGGCGCGAGCGCGGCGACTCCGTCGTCCACGCTCGCCACGACTCGACGGAACCGGACTCACCCCTTCGGGCGGATGCTCCCGGCTTCGCCTGGAAGGAGGGGCTCGAACCCGAGGGCGAGCACGTCGTCACCAAGCAGGCCAACAGCGCGTTCATCGGGACCGGGCTGGCCGAGTGGCTCCGCGAGCAGGGCGAAGACTCCATCGTCATCGGGGGGTTGACGACCGACCACTGCGTCTCCACGACGGCCCGGATGGGGGAGAATCTCGGCTTCGACGTGCGGGTCGTGCGCGACGCGACCGCGACCCACGAGCGAAGTCTCGACGGCGAGCGGTTCGGCCCCGAGACGGTCCACCGGACCGCACTCGCACAGCTATCGGGGGAGTTCGCGGACATCGTGACGACAGACTCGTTACTCTAGCCGTTCCAGCACGGCCTCGGCGTCGTAAGACAAGGACAGTTCTCGCGAGCGACCGCGCCCCTCCACCTCGGCGTACTCGGCGTCGATGAGCCCGAGCTGGTCGAGTTTGTTGATAATCTCGGAGTAGCGGGTGTAGCCGAGGTCGGTGGTGTCGTGGAAGGGGTCGTACACGTCGCCGGCCCGCTTGCCGTCGTGTTCCGCGAGCGTGCGCAAGAAGGCCTGTTCGGACTCAGATAGCCCGCGCAGATGTCGCGAGAGGTGGACGTGTTTCGCCTTCTCGTACGCTTTCTCCACGTCCTCGACGCTCACCTCGGTGGAGCCGCGCATCTCGGCGTTGAGCCCGGCCCGCCGAAGCAGGTCGATGCCCACCCGGAGGTCGCCCCCGGAGTCGGCGGTGCGTTCCGCGACGGCGTCGAGAATCCGTGGGCCGACCGCCCCTTCCACGAAGCCGCGCTCGACGCGCTCGCGCAGGATGTCGACGATTTCGCGCTCGCCGTAGGTGTTGAAGTACACCTCCTCGGGTCGGAAGACCGACTGGACGCGCCCGTCGAGGTCGGCGATCACGTCCAAATCGAGGTCAGACGAGACGACGATCACGCCGATTTTCGCACCCGACTGCGCCTCGTGGGCGCGCAACAGCGAATAGAGCGTCTCCGAGGCCTCGTTCTCGTAGAAGAGATAGTTCACGTCGTCTAACGCGACGACGAGCACCTCGTCGTCCTCGACCAGTCGCTCGGTAATCTGGCCGAACAGCTTCTTGAAGGAGATACCCGAGGTCGGCGGCTCGTAGTCGAACAGGCCCTCGAAGATCCGCGAGAAGACGGAGTAGCGGGTGGCATCCACCTGGCAGTTGACGCGGACCGTCTGCACGTCAGAGACGCCGGCGAGTTCGTCGAACAGCTTCTGGACGGCGGTCGTCTTCCCCGTGCCCGGCGGGCCGCGCGCGAGGACGTTCAGGGGGCGCGAGCCGCGGACGGCGGGCCGGAGCGCGTACTTCAGCGTCTCCATCTGCTCGCCGCGGTGTTGGAACGTCTCCGGGACGTACTCGAAATCGAAGACCGTCTCGTCGCGGAACACCGACTCGTCCCACCCGAGCATATCCCCGCTCATTCTACTTTCACCTCGCTACCCGGACATGATAAAGCTGTGGGCGGAGCGAGGAATCAGGGATACGTCTGGACTTCCTCAACGACACGCGTAACGTAGTCGTCAGTAACTCGACCCTGCCACGCGACGAGGTCCTCGACTCGTGGTGAGTGAATCGCCCACGGAGAGACGAAAGAGTTCCGTGGAACACCACCTGTCACCCACACGTCGTCTGAGAGTGGAACGGACGGTTCGTACTGCTTGGTCGTGACGGCGAGCGCGATGAACTGCTCCTCATCGAATGGGTGGGCATCGGTGTTGATGATGAGCCACGGGCGCTGTCGCTCGGTACCGAGTTTGAACGGGTCCGTACTCCGGACGATATCCCCGTGTTTCGGGTGCATCAGTCGTCGCTCCGCTCGCTTGGATGGGCGTCCTCGGGCGAGGTTTCGTCCCACGCATCGGGGTCGATACCGCCGTCCTCGGCGTTCAGCCGCGCGGTGGCGGTGGCGAGGTTGTAGGCACTTTGGACCCGGTCGCTGTCGTCCGTGATGGCCCAGTAGTTACCGCGGTGGCGCACGAGCATCCGGTCTTTCAGTCGGGAGAGCGCCGTCCCGACGGTGTTCGGGTCGGCGTCGAGTTCCGTCGCAATCTCGCCGCGCGTGAACGCCTTGTCTGCGTGGCTGTGGAGGAACGCGACCACCTGCGCCGGCACGCTCTGCTCGCTCGGCAGCTCGCCCGACTCGAACTCGTCGATACTTACTGGCATCGTCCGTAGTTGGTATGCTGGCGTAATGAGTGTACTGACGTACTGTTATGCTTGTCCACCGTGCGACCCAACACCCACAAGACGTATGATATCTTCTCAACACGGTGTAGTGTGAATAGAAGACAGGTCCTCGCGTCGGGGGGACTGCTGTTGCTCGGGGGCTGTCAGCAGATTACCGGCTGTGCCAGCAAGAACGTCGGTGAGATTCGGTGTCGGGACGCCACCCTCACGACAGACCAGCGGGACCAGACGATTCCGGTCGTCTACGGTGAGCGCACGCCAGCAGAACAGGAGATTCTCGACGTGGCTATCCCAGAGCCGAGATACCGGACGTGTAAACCGTTTTCAGAGGCGTTTAAATCGCTCAGCGGGTCGCTGGTGAACAACTACTCCGAACAAACTGAGGGTCGCGTTCCAGAGCCACTTCGGTGGCCCTACGTCAAGAGGGGTAATCAATATTATCAGACATTCTACAGAGAGGGAGATATACTAGTGGGCAACGTATGAAGTTCCTCAAAGCGGTGCTACTCGAACTTGTCCAGTAGGTCGTCGTAGAACATCTCACCCGAATCCTCCGCTAATTTCTCGACAATCAGCTCCGGGGTCGAGCGCGCGAGTTTGTTCTTGACCGGGGAGCGATTCACGCGGAGCTCCCCGTCTTCCAAGCCGACGGCCTCGATACCGTCGACCTGCACGTCGAACGCGCAGGCGTCGCGGATCTCGCCCGCGAGGTGTGAGACGAAAACGGCAGTCGAATCCGACTCGTGGAGGGCTTCGAGGATGCCGGCGATGATGAGCGCGCTCGCACCGGGTTCGGTGATGGATTCGAGTTCGTCCACGAGGACCAGTCGGGTCGCGTCGCCGGTCGCGAGGTCGCCGAACTCCCGGAGCGTGGACTCGAAGGCTCCGGCGTCGAGGGTTCCCTGCGACTTGGCCTGATAGTGGAGCGTCTCGAACTGTTCGATTCGCACCTCGTCGGCGGGGACGGGCATCCCCATGTGCGCGAGCACGGCCACGAGCCCGACCAAATCGAGCGTCGAGGTCTTCCCGCCGGAGTTGACACCCGAGAGGAGTGCGACCCCACCGACGGCGTACTCGACCGGCTCGACATCCTCGAAGGCCACATCGAGCTGGGGCGACCGGCCGCCCTCGATGGCGATGCCAGAGCCGCCGATTTCGGGAACGGTGCAGTCGTATCGGTCGGCGAAGCGAGCGACGGCGAGCTCCACGTCGAGTTCGAGCGCGGCGTCCACGAGGTCAGCCGCCGGCTCGCGGAGGTCGGCCAGCTGCTCGGCGAGTTCCTGTTTGAGCCGGGTGGCGCGGCGGTCGCGCTCGGCGGTGAGCTCCTCGCGAAGCTTGCTCACGACGCGCTCGTCGTGCTCGACGGGGAAGGTGGGGTCGTCCGGGAAGGCAGTGCGGGCGCGGGCGGCGTGGTCAGAGAGCGATAGCGTCTCGATTAGTTGGTCGCGGGCGGCTTCGATGGCGTCGCTGTACTCGTCGGCGAGTTCGCGGTCGAGTAAGGAATCGACGCCGGCACCGCGTTCCACGAGCGAGAGCAGGTCACCGCCCTCGATGGTCACGTCGCGCTCTTCGATGGCCTCGCGGAGGCGGTCGTTGGCGACGTTTTCGGCCATCGAGACGGCGGCGTCGAGGTCATCGACGGCGACGGAGAGCCGGTCGAGTTCGTCGTCGTCGGCGACGGTCCCCTCCTCGGTGAGTCTGGAAAGCGCGTCCTCGACGGTGTCGGTGTCGAGGGGCGCATCTATGCCGGCGGCGTCGTGGACGCGGGCCGCGGCACGGACGGAGTCGCGGTTGCGGGCGAAGAAGGCGAGCGCGCGCTCGGGGACGACAGAGACGGGGTCGTCGAACGCCTGGGGTTCGACGCGCACGTCACCCTCTACCTCGATGCCGGCGAATGACTCGTCGAGCGCAATGACGGTGGCGTACCCGCGTGCGAGTTCGGCCACGTCGCGAGCGTCGTCCACGAGTTCGACGGAGAGTTCGGGGAAAGCGTCGCTCGCTTGCGAGTAGGTCTCGGCGTCGCTGGTGGCGAGACAGCGGTCGCGTACGCGAACGTCACGCGGCTCTGCGAGCGGAGTCACGTCGGCGAGGGCGTCGGCTACCGCCGGGGTAGGGTCGCGGGCGAGCGCGCGGTCGGTGAACTCGCGCGTCTCGGCGAGGCGGCTCTCGCTCGCAGATGGGTAGAACGTCTCCAGTCGCTTGGCGGCGTAGTCGGTGACGGTCTCGGCCTGCAACAGGTCGAGGGCGTCGTCGTAGAGTTCGCGGGCGCGGTCGGTGGCCAGGAAGTCGTCGGTGTCGTCGTGGCGAGCACGGATGGCCCCTCGGGCGATGCGGGCGGCCTGGCCCTCCGATACCTGTGGTGCGCGGGCGATAGCGGCTACGTCACCGCGTTCGAGAGCGGCTTCGGGGTCGTCGAGTTCACGGAGCCGCGCGGCGGTCTTTGCTCCGACTCCGGGAACCGATTCCAACTCCATTGACGGGTGTGACGGCCCCCGTGAGAAAAACCCTTAGTCCTCGTCGGCATCCCTGTCGGGACCACAGCAAGCCGGTCGACCCGGCCGTCAGCGACGGACCACGTCGTAGCGTATCGTCACGAGCGGAACGCCACAGAACCGGATATACTGACGGGCGACGGCGGCAGCCTCGCCGGCGGTCGGCTGGACCCGGAACCACTGGTCTGCCGGGAGGGACATCGCCCCGACCGGCGTGGTGAGATACAGCCCCCCGTCGGGACAGTCGGTCGTGAGTTCGATGCCCGCGTCGTCGTTGTCGACGGCGAGCACCGTCGAGAGATTCGCGCTGGGGAGCGGAACCGCGATGTCGACGCGGCGTTTCCCCTCGTGTTCGTAGCTGGCGTAGAGTGCCGTGAAGACGCCGGTGCCGTCCGGCTCGGTTCGAATCCAGAGTCGCGGGTCGTCGCGGGGGTCGCGGCTCGCGGCCGGTTCGGCGAGTCGCGCGAGGTCACTCTCGACCCGTTTCGGTTCCTCGCCCGGACCGGGAAGATTCAGCTGTTCGACCCGGCTCGTCAGTCGAGAGGCGGCTCGTGCGCCGAGTCGGAACGGCCGGTGCCACGTGGCGTCGACCGTCATCTCGAACTCGCTCGTCTGCTCGTACAGCGCGCGCACGTCGCGGTCGACGCGGTCGGGGTCGAATGATTCGCTTTCGTACGCGTCGAGGGAGTCCATCTCGCCGACGACGGACGCCCCGCGGAGGTCGCGGCGGTCGGCCCAGTCGCCGCCGATACGACCGTCGCCGAGAATCGGGCTGAGGGGGACCTCGCGTGCACGGCGGCGGGTGCGGGCGACGATCCCGGTCACCGCGGCGAGGACCACGCCGGCGAGGATACGTCGAAGGCGGGACACGCCGGAACTACGTCTCCACCGGAGTTAAGAACGGTCCACGCCTGCCCCGAAATATGAAGCATATCGTCCACACCGACGAAGCGCCGGAGGCGGTCGGCGCGTACAGTCAGGCGACGACGAACGGCGACCTCGTCTTCACCGCCGGCCAGATTCCGCTCACCCCCGACGGTGAGCTTCGCGACGAGGCGTCCGTGACCGAGCAGACCGAACTCGCGCTCGCGAATCTGAAGGCCGTGTTGGCGGAGGCTGGCGCAGCGCCGACAGACGTGTTGAAGACGACGGTGTTTCTCGCGGATATCGACAACTTCGACGAGATGAACGCGGCGTACGCGGAGTTTTTCGATTCGGAGCCGCCGGCGCGGTCGGCGGTGCAGGCGGGGGCGCTCCCGAAGGGCGTCGCCGTCGAAATCGAAGCCGTCGCCAGCATCGAGTGATGGAGCCGGTCGTCCGCGAGAGCGCGCTGTGGGGTGTCACGAGCGGGCTACTCTTCGTCGTACTCGCGTTCGGCTACCGACTGGCGACCGACACAGACCTCTCGGTGTTGTTGGCGCTCGTCGTCGGACTCCTCGTCGGAGCCGTCACTGCCGGGCTGTCGTATCTCGTGGACAGACGCCTCGCGTAACCGTCTCGAAACGCTTTACACGACGAACGGGATAGGTACGAACCGAGCCAGGATGGCCGAGTGGTAAGGCGCACGCCTGGAAAGCGTGTTCCATTATGGATCCAGGGTTCAAATCCCTGTCCTGGCGTTTTTACTGAAATCACACGGACGGTGGCGAGCACACGGGATTTGAATCAAGGAGGGCGCGCGCAACGCAGTGAGCACGTCCGACTGTGGTTCAAATCCCTGTCCTGGCGTTTTAGCGACGGACTACGTCGAGAGCGACGCAGTGGTGACCCCGGGTCGCGAAGGATTGTGCGACGATAGTGGATATATAAACGAGCGGTTCAGTGTGGTAGCAAGCGAGTTACGTTACACCATACCACAGTGAAGAGTGGTGATAGATTCGGGCGTCTGCAGTCGATTTTTTCGGAAGATTCAACACGCTCATCTCGCGTTGCGAGATAGCGACTCCACCACATTTATATAGAACCGTGAGCAAATCATGACCGACATGAGCCAACAGCGAATGCAGGGCCAGCCGATGGTAATTCTCGGTGAGGACTCCCAGCGGATGAAAGACGAGGATGCGCAGGGACACAACATCTCGGCGGCACGCGCCGTCGCCGAGGCCGTGCGTTCGACCCTCGGGCCGAAGGGGATGGACAAGATGCTCGTCTCCTCGATGGGCGACGTGACCGTCACGAACGACGGCGTCACGATCCTCCAGGAGATGGACATCGACAACCCGACGGCCTCCATGATCGTCGAGGTCGCCGAGACGCAGGAGAACGAGGCCGGTGACGGTACGACGACCGCCGTCGCGGTCGCGGGTGAACTCCTCAAGAACGCCGAGGACCTCCTTGAGCAGGATATCCACCCGACGGCGATCATCAAGGGCTTCCACCTCGCGAGCGAGCAGGCACGCCAGGAGATCGACAACCTCGCGGAGTCCGTCGACCCGACCGACACCGAGCGACTCCGGAAGGTCGCCGAGACCTCGATGACGGGCAAGGGTGCAGAACTCAACAAGGAGCTGCTCAGCCAGCTCATCGTCGACGCCGTCGAGAGCGTCACGGTCGAGGCCGACGACGGCAGTCACGTCGTCGACCTCGAGTACATCAACATCGAGACGCAGACCGGCCGCTCCGCCGGCGAGTCCGAACTCCTCAACGGCGCAGTCATCGACAAGGACCCGGTCCAGGAATCGATGCCGACGAGCCTGACGGACGCGAAGGTGCTGCTCACGAACTCGCCCATCGAGCTGGACGAGACGGACGTGGACGCCGAGCTCCAGCTCGACTCCCCCGACCAGCTCCAGTCGTTCCTCGACAGCGAGGAAGAACAGCTCCGCGCGAAGGTCGACGCCATCGCCGACACCGGCGCGGACGTCGTCTTCTGTCAGAAGGGTATCGACGACATGGCCCAGCATTATCTCGCCAAGCGCGGCATCCTCGCCGTGCGCCGGGTCAAGAAGTCCGACATCGCCTTCCTGAAGGAGGTCACCGGTGCGAGCGTCGTCTCCGACATCGAGAACGCCACCGCCGACGCGCTCGGTACCGCCGACATCTCGCGTGACGACGAGGACGAACTGTTCTACGTCGAGGGCGAGGACAGCCACGGCGTGACGCTCCTGCTTCGCGGCTCCACGGAGCACGTCGTCGACGAACTCGAGCGCGGTATCGGCGACGCGCTCGACGTGGTCGCGACGACCGTCTCCGACGGCCGCGTGCTGGCCGGCGGCGGCGCGGCAGAAGTCGAGGTCGCCTCCCGGCTCCGCGACTACGCCGACTCCGTCGAGGGTCGCGAACAGCTCGCCGTCGAGGCGTTCGCCGACTCGCTCGAGCTCATCCCGCGCGTGCTCGCCGACAACTCCGGGCTCGACTCCATCGACACGCTCGTCGACCTGCGTGCGGCCCACGCCGACGGCGAGGTCCACGCCGGACTGGACGTGTTCACCGGCGACGTGGTGAACACCTACGACGCCGGCGTCGTCGAGCCAGCCCACGCCAAGGAGCAGGCGATTTCGTCCGCCACCGAGGCCGCGAACCTCGTGCTCAAAATTGACGACATCATCTCCGCCGGCGACCTCTCCACCGAGGGCGAGGAGGACGAAGGCGGTGCACCCGGCGGTATGGGTGGCGGCATGGGCGGTATGGGTGGCATGGGCGGCATGATGTAACTCCACTTTTTACACTTCCTTCACGCGCTTGCAGCGCGCTCAGTCTCTGCTCACGGGCGTATTGCGCCCGTTCGCACGGCCTGCGGGAACTACGTTCCCGCATCGATGCAAAAACTGGTTGAAAATATGCGCGGGCGGCTCCAGTCGCGCGCCTACGGCGCGCGGTAGTCGCCGCCCGCTACGGCTCACGCCTCCGGCGTTCGCCGCGCAGTTTCTTTCGACGCTGACCGCACAGCAGCCGCAACGGCACAGCCACAGCAACGGCACAGCGACCGCGTAGCTACAGCACAGTCAGTCACCGCACACCAACCGCGACGACAGACTCCTACTCGGGAGCCTCGTACTCCTCGGCGAGCAGGCCGTAGCGGAGCACGTCGATGCGCTCGCCGTCGACGAACGCTTCCTTCCGGCGGCGACCCTCCTGCACGAAGCCGACGGACTCCATCACCCCCGCCGAGGCGTCGTTCGTCGCGTACACGTCACCCGTGAGCTTCGCGACTCGACGCTCGCCGAACGCGTACTGCGCGAGCAGATGCAGCGCCTCGCTCGTGTACCCGTTCCCCCAGTGCTCGGGGTCGAGGTAGTAGCTGATGTTCGCGGTACCCCACGTGCCGGGGTCGTCGATGCCGATTGTGCCGACCGGCTCGCCGTCGAGTCCGATGAGCAGCGTCGTGCCCTCGTCGTCGCTCGTAATCCACTCCTCTTCGTCGTGGAGGGCAATCGGGGTCGTCATTCCGAGGTCCTGTCGAATCGCCGGCTGATTCACCAGCTGTTGGATGGTCTCGGCGTCTGACTCCTCGATGACGTGGAGGTCGATGCGGTCACCCTCGATGAACACGGGACCGGGCATACCCTCGCTGGGACGCGGGCCGCAAAGAAGCTACTTCGAGTGTGATACGCGAACGCACACTTCCACCCGAAACGGTGGCGTTTTCGATATATAGCCGACCCCTGTTCAGTTGCGGCGTACGGGGGTCTCCTGTCTGGCGAACTTCCCCCAGAGCGCGCGGCGGTCGGCCGCCTCGCGGTACAGCCGTTCGCGCAGGCGGTTGTAGTCGCTGAACTGCCGGAGGAAATCGAGTGTATCGTCGGATTTCGGCGGGGCGAGGTCGCTCCGCTCGAACGCCTGTTCGATGGCCTCGCCGAAGGAGTACACCTGCTCGTCCGTGATGAGGTGTGCTCCCTCCCGCCAGTCTTCGGGGAGTCGCTCACGCTGCTCGTCGTCGAGGTCGGAAAAGCCGATGACGGCGAGCTCGGAGTGGTCGATGAGCCGCTGGGCACACCACGTACAGAAGCCGCACTCGTCGTCGTACACGAACGTCGCTGACTCCGTCATGGCTCGAAGTACGCGGGCGATAGCCTTCCGTGTTTCCCGACTCAGTCCCAGTACTCGACGGCGTCGCCGCGCCGGTAGAAGCCCGACACCGACCGCTCGCCGTCACCGCCCGGCGGCGAGCCGGCCATCACGCCGAGACCGTCCACCTCGGGGTACACGAGCACGTCCGGCTCGTGCATCGTCGAGACGGCGAGATACCGCAGCGGCTCGTCCCCGTCGTTCACGATCTGGTGCGCGCCCGACGCGTCGGCCGGACAGGCGACGTACTCCCCCGGTTCGAGCGCCACGTCCTCGGCCTCCTCACCCCGCCGGAGAGTCCCCTCGCCAGCGAGCACGTAGAACGCCTCCTCGTTTCCGGTGTGGTAGTGCAGCGACCACGGTCGCTCGCCGGGGTCGAGTTCGTACAGCGAGCAGCCGAGGTCCTCACCATCGCTCGCTGCAGCCAGTTTCTTCCGCTGGAACGCCGTCTCCTCGCCCTCCTGGTCGGTCCACTCGATGTCGGCTTCGTTGACCATGCGACAGAGAATGGCAGACAGCTACTAAATCATCGTGAGCGGTCGCGGTGGCTGTGCTGTCGCTGTGCAGTTAGCGCAAAAAGTGGGGTTACATGAAGTCGCTGATGCTCCCCTGTTTGTTTTTGTCGTTCTCGAAGATGGATTCCAGCGACCGCTCGAGAATCTTCAGCCGCTGTTTAGTGTACTCACGGCAGCCGAACTCGTCGGCAACGCGGATTGCCACGTCCATGTACTTGTTGACGGACCCCTCGTGTACCGTGAGGTTCACGCGTCCGCCACACTCCCGACAGTCGCCGGTCAGGGGCATCCGGCGGTACTTCTCGCCGCAGTCGAGACACCGCGTCTCCTGCCGGCTGAAGGCGCGCAGATTCCCGATGAGGTCCGGCAGGAAGTGGTACTCGATGACCCGCTCTGCCACGTCCGTCTCGTCGACGGCGCGGAGCTTGCGCGCCAATTCGAGTTGGGCGTCCATCTTGTCCATCATGCTCCCAAGCGTCTTGTACGCCGAGAGGTCCGGCCCGAGCGCGATATCCGTCGTGTCGTGAGTGTGGTCGAAGCCGCTGTACTCCCTGGACGTGCCGAGGGTGTCTTCTGCGATTTGGATATCAACGTCCTCGGGGTCGGCCTGCTCGCGGGTCGCCTCGTAGAACTCCCGGGGGTACCGGTCCACGATGTCCATGTTGTGCGCCTCGTCGTCGATTTCCGAGGGGTCGATACGGGAGGACATCACCAGCGGCGCGTCCATCTGGCCACCGCGCTGGTCGGGGAGATACTCCTTCGAGAAGTTCAGGAGACCGTCCATCAGGAGCATTACACAGTCTTCGTCGCCGTCACACTGCTTCGTCGAGAGGTCGTTCGCGACGAGCGAGTGTGTTTCCTCAACGGTGAGACAGTAGGTGTGGTCGGTGTCTGCAGATTCGTGAGACACAGACGCCACATCTTCAACGAGATACTCGCCGGTCCCGTCGGTGAAGACGCGACGGCTGCGGTGGTCAATCGACTCGATTTGAGCGTCGAGAGTCTGTTGTTTTCGCGAGAGGTGGAATCCGACCGTCTCAGCAAACGCGACGGCGTCCTCAGAAGAGACGCTGAGGACGTACGAACGCGCCGACATCGAATCGTCGTTGCTCTCGTACGAATCAGGGAACTGCTCTCGGAGCGATACCGGGTCTGTAATACTGACCGACGCGGCGATACCGAGTCGGGTCAGTAGAGCGAGTAAATCCTCCTTGAGTTCTCGGCTCACCGTCGTTGCGCGTACCTCGATTGCGTTCGTGCTCGCAGTTCCGTCACCGCTGAAGTAGCCGCGAAGGTAGCCACTCACCACCTCAGCTGGACTGTCGAAAAGACACTGTGGAACACACTTCGTCTCCGCGGACGTTTCGGCGTCGATAACAGTATCGAAGAAGGTGCGGAGCAAACGCCCGGAAACCGTGACTTTCGCATCGTTTTCACGGTAGGGGTCGACACCGAACTCTTCGCGGAACACCTGAGCGAAGAAGTTCCGCGCTTCCGATTCGGTGCCGCAAATCGTGGTCTGGTGAATCGTTCCTTTTTCCGTCTCCTGTGTGCGGGTGAACCCTTCCGCCGCGTAGTATCCGAGCAGCGTTGCGACCTGCTCGTTCAGTTCGATGTGCCGGTCGATACTCGTCCGGTCGTGTTTCAGTCCCAACTCCACGCCGTCGGGAATCGAATCAAGCAGTGTGTCGGTGTCCTCAACGATGTCGAGTAGGACGGACACAGGGATACTCTCTCGGTAGAGGTAGTTGCTCAGTCGCTTCTTCGTCATCCCAAGGTGGTCTGCGGTGCTCTGTAGGGGGTAGAACGCACCGTCCCAATCGTCGGCAAGTCGTGTCTCAAATAAATCGTAGTAGAACTCCTTGTCCAGTCCCTGAATCATCAGCCGGTCGACCGGCACGCTCTCAGCGTCGATGAACTCACGAAGCAGGTCGAACGTTCGCTGTGTGTCGGCGAACTCGACTGAATCGAGGGAGGATGGCTTGAGAACTGAGTCGGCTTCATCGATATCCATAGCTCGCTTGTCCGTGAGTTCACCGTCTTCGAAGACGTGCATCTCGTGGTCGGAGGTGACTGTCATCTCTCGCCCGCTTCGTGTCTCAATCCGGACCATGTGTTCCGGTGCATCGTGTTTCGAGACAGCGTCGACTCGCTGCAGAGTCGTGCCGTCATCGGTCACAGACGGAACGAACACATCGCCGTCGAGTTCCTGAACGAGCGTCCCGAAATCGTCCTCGCGGACGGTCGCGGGGTCGAGCCGAGATTCGACGAACTCCTCGATACGACCGTGGTGCCACTCGTCACTCTCGTCGCGGTACCACAACTTCGTCTCGGGGTGGAAGCAGTTGCGGCGCTTCGCGGCGTGGAAGTACGGATGCGCGTAGCCGACGGCCGCGGAGGTGAAGCCGATGACGCGGCCGACGACCGCCGCCGAGGTGTGGGGAGCCATCCCGAACACGAGTTCGCCCACCAGCTCCTCGCGGTCGTCGAGTTCGTAGAAGGGGTCCAGCCCGTAGTAGCGTTCGAGCAGGTCGTCGACGTAGTCGGCGGTGCGGAGCATGTGTTCGGCCGCGCCGTCGGGGAGGACGATATCCTGCACCTGTAGCTCGACCAGCTGGTCGTCGTGGCGCAGGGGTTCGCCGTCGATGTCCGTCTCGTAGCCCAACTCGCGCAGTTGGTCGACGGTCACGTCGAGTTCCGCCGCCCGGACGGAGGTGACGGGGAGGTCGGTCATGTCGTAGCGGACGGTTCCGTCCTTGAACGCGGAGACTTCGTTTTTCGCGCGGAGGACACCCTTTTCGAGCGGCTCGGGAATCTTGTGCGTCGAGGTGAGCCCCTTCACGCCTTTGAGGATGTCGTAGGAGCCGGCGCGTTCACCGACCGCCTCGTGGGCGTCGCGAAGCTCCTGGTTCAAATCGAGGTTGCGGTACTCGGTAGAACGGGCGAGCGTCTCACACCGGTGACACTCGGCCCGACCTGACTCGTCGGGTTCCACGTCGCGCTCGCAGTCGGGACAGACGTAGTGTGGCTCCGTCCACGCGCCGCAGTCGCGACAGCGACCGCGGAAGGTGCTGGTGTCGCAGTCCGGACACCGCCGGCGCGCGACCTCCACGTCGACCTCGCCGGGGGAGGCGGCCGACACGTCGCGCTGTTTGGCCGCGCCGGTCACGTCACGCTGGCTTCCCCCCGCCTCGCCGATGGGGAAGAGGGTGTGGACCGCCGGCGACATCTCGCGCTGTTCGGACTTCTCTGGGCGGCCCATCCGGTTGCCGATGCGGGTGGGCGCTCGCTCCTGCAGGTCGAACGGCGCGACCTCGGTTGCGGCGCGGTGGGCGTTCTCGCCGTCGGCCCACTCGTGCGCCTCGCGAGAAAGGGTCTCCCACGTCCGGTCGAGGTCGTCGGTCAGCCCGAGCGAGCGGACGAACGGGACGGCATCGGGGACCGAGACGGTTTCATCACCCTGAGTGTGCTCGATCACGAGCGTTTCGAGTGCGTCGGTGACCGCCTCGGTGTTCGGCAGGACGAGCGTCTGTGTGGCCGACGGCTCGCTCGGGGCTTCAAGCAGGCCGCCGTCGGTCTCGGCGAAGCGTCCCGACTCCGCGACTGTCGCCGCAAGCGACTCGAACGCCTCGACGGAGAGGTCGTGCCAGAGGTAGGTGTAGCTGGGGTGCAGCGGGGCGTCGTACTCGTCGGCCCACGCGAGCGCTTGCTCGGCATCGGGGTGTTCGAGGCCGACGGCGGGATCGTCAGCGAGCGCCTGTACGTCCGCGCCCGCGGCCGCGAGGTCCTGTTGCCACCACTCGGCGACGTAGGAGGCCGGGACGAGCGGATGGTTGTTCTCCACGAACTCGCCGTAATTGACGAGATACTCGCCCAAATCGAGGATCTCGACGACGCCGTTGTGCACCTCCTTCGCCTCCGCCGGGTCGTCGATACGCCGCACGTCGCCGTTGGCGAGTTTGACCGTCGGTCCCTCAATGGAATCGACCGGAATGACGCCGCCCGCCTTCCCCGGGCGTTCGGTCTTGATTTGGGTGCCGGTCGCGAGGAAGTCGTCGACGATATGCATCGTCGCGGGGTGGACGCCGGCGGTCGCGAAGCCGTGGTTTCGCGCGCGACCGTAGCGGAGTCGGAACCCACCGCTCTCTGAGGGGTGTCCGAACACCGGCCGCCCGGCGATGAGGTCGCGCAGGAACTTCTGTGACGGTTCGGCTCGCGGCGGGCCGGTCGGTCCGGTCGGCTCGGTCTGGTCGCCACCGGTTTCATCATCGTACTGTTCGTCGTCGGCCTCGGCGTCCGCGTCGTCCCCCTCAGTTTCGTCTGGACTCGCCTCCTCCGTGTCCTCGTAGTAGGTGCCGTCGATGAGGTCCTGTAGCCACGGCCAGTCGATTTCCTCGAGCTGGCGGGTATACCGTTGAATCTTCGGTGCCTTGAGCGCGATCCCCTCGGCGAGGACGAGACACATCCCGCCGCGGGCAGAGTTGGTGTCGACGCGTTCGAGGTCGCGAAAGCCCGACACTTCCTCATCGCCCGTGGGTTCCCCGTCCAGCATCACGGGCATGTGATCAGCGATGAACTTCGTCTCCTTGTCTTTGGGCGTGTACTGGAGCCCGGTCTCCTTGTCGTACAGCGCGATCTCCTCGGCGTAGCGTTCCGTCTCGTCGGTGCGGGCGTTGTACTCCTCGATGCCCAGCAGGGCGCGCGCGTAGTCACCTACGAGGACGGACAGCGCCTGTGCCGTCCCGCCCGCGGAGCGAATCGGGCCGGCGTAGTAGATGTTGATGAACTCCGTGCCGTCGTCGTTCTCAAGCAGTTCGACCCGGTCGATTCCCTCGATTGGAGCCGCGACGACACCCTCGGTGAGGAGCGCGACGGCTGTCCGGACTGCTCCCTCCACCTTTCCGGCCCGGGAGTCGTAGTCGCCGACCGTTCCCTCCACGAAGTCGGTCACGAGTTCGAGAGCGGCCTCCTCACGTGACATCTCGCCTTCGAGTTCGCGCACGCGCTCGGCGACACCTTCGATGCCGAGGATGTTTTCGACGCGGTCGGCCATGTCCTTCGCGACCGGAATCTCCACCTCTGGCTTTGGGTCCTCGCCGCGCGTCTTTGCCTCCTCGGCCACGTCGAAGGCGGCATCGAGCTGTCTTTCGAGCTGTGCGAAGTACGCCTCGTCGTCCATCTACAGTGGCCAGAGGTCGAGGTCGGTCGTCTCGTCGTGCTCGCGCACGAGGTCGGCGTCGAACGCCCGGACGTACAGCTCCCCGGCGAAGACCGTCCCGCTGTTCAGGTGGCCGGCGACCGTCGTGGCGTCCTCGCGTGAACAGACCGCGTGCGTGTGGGCGAACGGCTCGCCGTCAAGCGTCGAGATGTTGCCGACGCAGGCGGCCACCTCAAGCGGCTCGTCGAAGTACTCGGGGTAGTACTCCTGCTCGTCTTGGTCGTAGAAGTAGAACTCGACGTCCTGTACCGCGCCCAGTCCCACGAAGAAAGCCGCACCGATGTCCTCCTCGGCGGCGAACGTCTCGATCTGTGCGCGCCAGTCGCCGCCGTGGTCAAGCCCCGCGACGAACTCGCGTGTCCCTTCGAGTTCGCGGTAATCCATGTCCACAGCGAACACTCCTGCAGACTAAAGCCTACCGTGAGAATCGATAGTTCCACTCGAAACGGAGGGGTCTGCAGCGAGGCCGGAGTTCGGGAGCCGACGAACGGTGGCCGGAACAATTTAGCCTCCTCGCTAGAACGGCCAGCCATGACAGGAGAGCGGCTGTACGACCGGCTGGGCGGGCGCGAGGAAATCGCCGACGTGGTCGACGATTTCTACGCGCAACTGGTCGGCGACGACGAGCTCGGCGAGTTCTTCGCCGACGCGGATATCAAGCGACTCCGCGAGACCCAGACCGACTTCCTCTGTGAGGCGGCCGGTGGTCCGGAGACGTACGACGGACCCTCGGTTCGGGACGCACATCTCCACGTGCCGTTTACTCCCGCACACATCGACCGCGCGGTCGAACTGCTGTATCGGAGTCTCGAGGAACACGGCGTCCCGGACGAGGACGCCGACGCGGTAGTGGAAGCCGTGACAGCGTATCAGGAGGAGCTGCTGGCGCGTCCCGACGACGAGTAAGTCCCCCGTCAGTTGTCGAAGCGCGCCTGGACGAACGGCTGTGCGTCCTCGACCTCACCGATGCGCGAGTCAGACAGCAGGACGGCCTCCGTCTCTTCGATCGGAACCGACAGCGAGATTTCCTTCGTGCGGCCGTATCGGCCCTTCGAGACGACGACCGCGTTGACGATGCCGAGCATGTCGAGTTCGGAGATGAGGTCGGTGACGCGGCGTTGGGTGAGCACGTCGGCGTCGATCTCCTCACACAGTCGCTTGTAGATGTTGAACACCTCGCCGGTGTTGATGTTGTGGACGCCGTTCTTCTCTAACAGGACGGTCGCGTACAAGACGAGTTTCGACTGCATCGGCAGCGTGCGGACCACCTCGACCACGCGGTCGAGTTCGATTTTCTCCTGTGCCTTGCGGACGTGCTCTTCGTGGACCTTCTCGGTGCGGTCGCGCTCGGCGAGTTCGCCGGCAGTTCGCAGGAGGTCGAGCGCGCGCCGCGCGTCACCGTGCTCTTGGGCGGCGAAGGCCGCACACAAGGGAATCACGTCGTCGCCCAGCGAGTCCGGCTTGAACGCGACCTCCGAACGCTGTTGGAGGATGTCGCGCAGTTGGGTGGCGTCGTAGGGCGGAAAGACGATTTCCTCCTCGCCGAGGGAAGATTTCACGCGAGGGTCGAGAAACTCGGTGAACTTCAGGTCGTTCGAGATTCCCATGATGGAAACGCGGGAGTTGTCGAGCTGTGAGTTCATCCGCGAGAGATTATACAGGGTGTCGTCACCGGATTTCTCGACCAGCTTGTCGATCTCGTCGAGCATGATGACGACCACGCGCTCGTGGTAGTCGACGGCGTCGAAGAACGTCTGATACACTCGGTCGGTTGGCCAGCCGGTCATCGGGGCCGGCTCGAACTCCTCGTAGTCGGCCTCCAGTTTCTCGATTCGAGCGTCGAGCTCGTCGACGCTCGCGAACGGTCCCTCCGACACGTCGAGGTCGTCGGCGAGCACGGTCTCGACCGACGGACCGTCGTCGATGTCGTCGGTCGAGTCCTCGTCGGTACGGGCGGCCACCGCACGCTCACGGAGGTCCCGCAGCGCCGATAGCTTCTCTTCGACGAGTCGTTCGTTCTCGTCGATGAACTTGTTCGCGAGCTGCGTGAGCACGCGGTACTGGGTGTCGGTCACCTCACAGTTGATGTACTGCACTTCACAGGGCACCTCGTACTTCTTCGAGGTGGTCTCCAGTTCCTCGGAGACGAACTTCGCGCTCGCAGTCTTGCCCGTTCCGGTCTTCCCGTAGATGAGGATATTAGAGGGAGTGTCCCCGCGGAGAGCCGTGACGAGGATGGTCGCCATGTTGTTAATCTGCTCCTCGCGGTGGGGAAGCTTGTGTGGGGTGTAGGACGGACGGAGTACTTCCTTGTTCTCGAAGATGGGTTCACCTTCGAGCAGGTCGTCGAAGAGACCACGCGACGCCTCGTCCGGCTCGTCGGCCTGCTCGTCGAGGACGATGTCGTCGAGGTCGATGTCCGCGGTGTCGATGGAATCGTGTCCGCCGGCCGCGTCGTCGCTGCCGTCGAGATCGAACTCCCCCGTCGTTTCGTCTGTGGAAGCCGACTCTGTGGCGGGCGGTTCGTCGTCCTCGGCGTCCGGAGTGTCGTCTGTCATAGTTGGGTCGTGACCCCGCTGTTTCGGGTGGAGTGCCGACGCGCGTGTACTGATACCTCCGTTGGGCCGGGCAAGGCCGGCTGTGTCGAGGGTGCGTGCTATCGGCAGGGGCCAGTGAGTGCAAACGAACTGGTGGTGGTACGACTATTAAGTATTACGGAGACAGGGTCGGAGAATGGGGAGTACAGTGTCGAACACCAACGTTGCGAGTGGAACGTCGACCCCAGTAACGCTCTTCGGCGGGCAGCAGAACCACGACGGTCGACAGAACAGCCCCCGAGGGTGTCGATTTCGACTCGAACAGCCGACGTTGTCCGCTTGGTCTTCGTCCGTCAAGCAGCTGGCAACAGTGGGAGTCGTCGAGTTACTAGAGGTGAAACGGCGCTTGCTAGGTGTCCCTAGGGATACTAGTAGTCACGTAACACAGGGAGTGATACTAGGGGCCTACCGTCGTCTCGTCTACCGATTCTAGGAATGGTGAAGTCAGAAGGGCCGAACCCCCACCCCACTGTTTCAGGTGGAACGGCAATCACACCCGGGGGTGGGGGTCAGAACACGTCGAACTAGGCCTAGATAAGCCGGTATCTTTAATATAGATACCGAATAACCAAACCCGTACTAGACAAAGCGGTCTGTGGAGTGGGGTTGTGGTGGTTTAGTCGTGTGAATCGCCTATTTTTCGAGGTAGAAGCTATCTATCGCCGATATCCTATTCTATCGGTATTCGCGGGTGGGGTGAGGTGTTAGCGGGTTCCAGTCGAAACAAAGGGGTGGGGGTTGCACGATACCCCATCTACAGCCTGAACCCGACCGCGGTCACCGACAGTTCGGTCACTACGCGACGCCACACTATGCGACATCATCTCATGGTTTCGCTCTTTCATCGTGTATCACCGCGAGTCTGTCTGCCAGTCGACTGACGTGCGACAGCCGAACGTCTGACACGTGCCGAAGAAGACAAACCACTGTCGGTCGCCGACGAGTCTCCCCAGCCGCGTCCGGGCGACCGCCTCGGGTCGAGTCGGCTAGCGTGCGCGCCCGCGGGTACAATCAAAAGGAGACACAAGAGAACAAAAGAGGCGACACAAGGGAAGAAAAGACAACACAAGGGGAGCGACCCCACGACCGGGGCGAATCGAGGGGAGCGACCGCGACAAAACGTGACGGAGTCGAACAGGAGACGACGCCCACAGGCAACACCGAGGTTCCGGTTGATTCGACATGGTCGCGGCCGACAGACCACCGGCAGACGGCGGCTCGGGACCTGTTGTCTGACACAAGCTTAAGTGCGCGTAGCGAAGTGATACGCACAGAGCGGCCCACGTCACACGGGCTGTCGGAGGAACGGATGGGACTACTCACCAATATCAAGTCAAGCATCTCCACGGTGACGTCGAGTCTGTTCGCGGGGTCGGAGCCGAAGCGAATCGGTATCTATGGCCCGCCGAACGCAGGCAAGACGACACTTGCGAACCGTATCGCCCGCGACTGGACCGGCGACGCCATCGGTCCTGAGAGTCACGTACCACACGAGACACGCCGCGCCCGCCGCAAGGAGGACGTCGAAATCAAACGCGACGGCCGCACCGTCTCCATCGACATCGTCGACACGCCGGGTGTCACGACGAAGATCGACTACGAGGAGTTCCTCGAACACGACATCGAGAAGGAAGACGCGGTCCGGCGGTCTCGCGAGGCCACGGAGGGCGTCGCCGAGGCGATGCACTGGCTGCGAGAGGACGTCGACGGCGTCATCTACGTGCTCGACGCCACGACCGACCCGTTCACGCAGGTGAACACGATGCTCATCGGCATCATCGAGAGTCAGGACCTCCCCGTTCTCATCCTCGCCAACAAGACGGACCTTGAGGACGCGTCGGTCAAACGCATCCGGGACGCGTTCCCGCAACACGAGACGATTCCCCTCTCGGCGCTCGAAGGTGACAACATGGACGAAGTGTACGACAAAATCGCGGAGTACTTTGGATAATGCCCGAATCACAACGCTCCGACGACGGCGTCCAAATCGACATGATCAGCGCCGAGCGGATGGACGGGCTCCGCACGATGGAGAAGATTCGGCTCATCCTCGACAGCGTCCACGAGGGTAACATCGTCATCCTGGAGAAGGGGCTCGACCCCGACGAGGAGTCGAAGCTAATCGAGGTGACGATGTCCGAAATCTCGCCCGACGGCTTCACCGGCATCGAAATCGAGACAATCCCGACCGGCGAAGAGACCGGTCTATTCGGGAAGCTGATGGGCAAATCCTCAAAGGGGAAGCTGACCGTCATCGGGCCGGCAAACCGCATCGAGACGCTGCACAAAGACGAGAACCTCATCAGCACTCTCATCCACGACCAGTAGATGCCCCACCAGTGCACCGCCTGTGGCTACACGTTCGCCGACGGGTCGAAGGAGATGCTCGGCGGCTGTCCCGAGTGTGGCGGCAACAAGTTCCAGTTCCAACCCGACGGCGAGGGGTTCGACGACCCCGAGGAGTCGGACAGCCCGCCCGAATCGGCCGACCCCGGCGGTGCCGCCTCTACGGTCGGACGCGCCGCGACCAAGGTCCGGGATCTCGTCTCCGGCGAGGAGGCTCCCGACGAGCGCAACGAGCGCAACGACCCCGACGACTCCGTCGACGCCACCTCTGGCGACGAGCAGACGGACCCGCTGTCGGCCGACTCGCCGAGCGACACGACGCCACCGAGCGCATCGGTCTCCGCGACGACGGACGACTCCACCCGAAACGAGGGGGAATCGACCTCGGGGACCGGGACAGAGACCGCCGACAGTGATATGCCGAGTGCCGACGCTCCGTGGCCCGACTCCTCCGATGCGGCCGACCCAATCCGACGCGGTGGGCTCAACGAGGACGGTTCGGCCATTACCGACGATGACACCCGAGACGGTTCGGACGCGACGCCATCTGCGACCGACACACCCACAGCCGGCGAGCAGCCCGACGGTGCGGACGACGGCCCGACCGCCGACGCGTCGACTGCTGACGAGTCTGAGACGGACGCCGACATCATCGACGCCGACGCCGACAGAGAGTTCGACAGCGAGGACCGCGCGCAGGCGAGTGCCCGGTCGGATGTCGTCTCCGACGAGGAGCTCCCTGACACCGACGAGACAGCAGACGCTGAAGAGACAGCGTCTCCCGAACAGCCGACCGACTTCGACGAGCAGTCGGACGATACCGACGGATTGGTCGACGGCGACGACCGTCCCCGACCGTCCGACGGCCGGGTCGTCTCCGAACCGAGCGAGGACGAGACGGATATGGCAGAGCTTCGCGAACAGCTCAACGACCAGTTCGAGTCCATCAAGATCGTCGAACCCGGCCAGTACGAACTGAATCTGATGGAGCTGTACGACCGCGACGAGTACATCATCGCGCTGCGCGAGAACGGTCGGTACGTCATCCAGATGCCCGAAGAGTGGCTCGGCGACCGCGACATCGGCGAGTAGCCCTCGAGTCCTCCTATCGACCGTCGCGTGTGGGAACTGAAGACTTAACCACTCGCACGCAGAGTCTCGATACAATGAGTGATGCTACGAAGGTCGTCCTCGGTACCGTCGGCGTCGCCGCGCTCGCCTCGCTCGCGGTCATCGCCGTCCTCGTCGCCTGAGGATTCCGATGTTCACCGACCGCGACCTCGACTCGGCGCTCGCTGCCGTCCGTGAGCAACACGCACCTAGAGCCGTCGTGCTCGACGCCGAACAGGACTTCGAGACGCTTGATCCGGCCGTCGCAGAGCAGTTGGGATTGCGCGCGGACGAACTCGAGTTGTTCGAGTACGACCCGCGGTGGGTACCCGACGACGCTCCCGACGCGTTACACGAGCTCGCGAGCGACGCGTTCACCGTCGGTGCACCCGGCGACGGCGGCGTGACGTGGACCCGCCAGACTGACCCGCCATTCGTGTTCGTCAAACCGCGGACGACCGGCTCGCCCGACGCGTTCGTCGACTTTCTCATCGGGACGGCCCTCGTCGAAATCGGCACGGGCGTCCCAGAACAGTTCCTCGGTTTCTTCGGCGCGCGGTATCTGGAGTTCGCCGAGCGGTCGCCGCTGTCGCCGGTCGACACCTACCAGCTCGCGGCCGCGCTGTACGAGGCGTACAAGGGTGTCCACACACGGGGTATCTTCGCCGGCTGGGCCGACGACCACCCTGACCTCTACGCGCAGTGGGTCGACGCCGGCGAGCGGCTGCAGCCGCGACTCGACAGTCTCTCGTCGGAGCTCGCGCGCAACCAGACGAGCTTCGCGGCCGCGGCCGAACTCGCGTGTGCGGCAGTCAAACACGCCGGTGAGGACGGTATCGAGCTTCCGGCCCCGTTCAGCGCGCTCGCGACGGAGGCGTACGCCGACCACGGGAGCGAGTACGCACTCCAGTGGGCGACGCGAACGTTCGACGCGCTCGGCGTCGGGGACTAAAATTCAACGGTGACGGTACCGTCCTCGCTCAGTTCGATGACGGCCTCGAAGAGGTCGCGGTAGCCGGCGACCACGTCGGCGTCGTGGACCTCCTCCGCGAGGTGGAACAACCCAACGGCGTCGTACTCTCCCAGCAAGTCGAGAATCGCCTCCACTGCCTCGCGAGCGTTGTCCTCGTCGGCGTAGTAGGCGAGTTCCGTGATGGAGTCGAAGGAGACGCGGAGCTTCCCCTCGTGGTTCTGGAGGAACCACTCTACCTTCTGAACGAGCGCGTCGGTGTCGTCGGGCGCGGAGATGTAGTGGACGCTCTCGGACGTGCGTCGTGAGTAGCCACGCTCTACGGAGAGGGTGTCGAGGATGTCTGTCGTGTCGCGGTCCACCTCGTAGTAGTCGAGTTTCTGTGCGACCTCACGCGCGGTGGTTCTGGTGGAGACGACGAGCCGGTGGTCCGTGTCGGTCTTCAGGAAGTCGGTGTCGATACGGTCCGTCTCACCCGTCGACGGGTGGACGAGCAGGATGCCAGTGCCACCGGGAATCGTCTCAGGTGTGTTCTCGATAGCGAGGTCGTACTCCATACCCTCCGTGGGAGTGGCTCCGTCTTAAATCTCGAAGGTCCGGCGGAACCGTTTTCTCTCGGCGACCGTAGCTACGCGCGTGAACGAACAGCGACAGCAAGCGCTCGCGGTGTGGTCGATGCTGGTCGTCGCCTTCCTGGTCGTCGGTGGCCTCCTCACCACACAGGGTGCGTTCGAACCGGCGTTCGTCGCCCTCTACTGGAGTCCGATCGCCGGAGCAACGCTCGTCGGGATTCTCCCGCGCCCGTGGGAGGCGCTGACGGCCTGAGTCAGAAGACCGTATCCGCCGTCGCCGCGCCGACGACGGAGAAGATCGCGCCGATAGCGATGGCGCGCGCGCCGGTCGCCAGCCGGTCGCCTGCCTCGACGCCGAACTCGGCGAAGAACGTCTCCGGTGCACCGACCACCAGCGCCAGGACGGCGACGGAACCGAAGGAGACGAACATGAGCGAGACGAATCGGATGGGGACGCCGGCCACCTCTCGTTCGCGGTCCGGGTCGCGGTCGCTGTCGGCCTTGTACAGCGCGCCGTAGCCGATGGCGAAGACGAGAAACACCGCGAGGACACCTTGAACTGCACTCATCTCGCTGGCGAGTTGCCACACCTCCGCGGTGACGACGAACGGGCCGGCGAGCAGGAAGCCGCCGACCACCTGTTGGGCGATATCGGTGAGTCGGAATCGGCGACGTGAACTGACCATACCGTGAGTCACCGTCGCCCGGATAAAATCCAGCGCTCCCCCGAACACACGGCTGAAGTGGACCGGCCCCCTCGCGCCGGTATGAGCGTCAGCGACGAATTCGATGCGTGGGCGGCTGACGGCCGCGACAAAGGGATGGAAGAACGCCACTGGCACACCGCGAAACACGTCCTCTCGCGGATGCCCGTCGAAGCCGGCGACACCGTCCTCGACTTGGGGACGGGTAGCGGCTACCCCCTGCGCGCGCTTGCGGACACGAAGGATATCGGGCGTGGATACGGACTCGACGGTGCCCCGGAGATGGCACGCAACGCCCGCGAGTACACCCGCGAGGCCGGCCACGACAACATCGGCTTCGTCGTCGGCGAGTTCGGCTCGCTCCCCTTCGAGGAGAACAGCATCGACCACGTCGTCACGATGGAGGCGTTCTACTACAGCAGCGACCCACACGAGACCCTGCGAGAAGTCGCCCGCGTGCTCCGGCCGGGCGGTACCCTCCACTGTGCGGTGAACTACTACGAGGAGAACGTCCACAGCCACGAGTGGCAGGAGAACATCGCTATCGACATGACGCGGTGGGACGCCGGTGAGTACCGCAGTGCGTTCCGCGAGGCCGGACTCGCTGTCGCAACGCAGGACAACATCGCCGACGGGGAAATCGAGATTCCGCCCGCCGCCCACTTCCCGACCGACGACTGGGAGTCGCGAGAGGCGATGGTCGAACGGTATCGCACCTACGGCACCCTGCTCACTGTCGGCGTCGCCTGACTCGCTCCCCGACCGGCTTCTCTACGCGTCCGGCAGTTTCTCGCCCGCCTCAATCGGCACGTCGAGCCAGTTTTCCTCCGGCGGGAGCGGGCACGCGAACGCGTCGTTGTACGCACAGAACGGGTGGTACGCGAGGTTAAAATCCAAGACGACGGTGTCCGCGGCCGTCACCTCGCCGTCGACCTCGAACTCCATGTACCGGCCCGCACCGTAGGTCTGTTGTCCCGTCGTCTTGTCGCGGAACGGAACGAACAGCGAGTCGCCGCCCTGAGTTACGCCGCTGTACGCGACGAGCGTTCGCTCCTCGTCGGCGAGTTCGAAGGCGAGCAGCGCGACGCGCTCGTACTCCTGTTCGGTCTCGACGGTCGTCTCCATCGTGATGGTGTCGTCGCTGTCGATGGGGTCGATGCTCGCCTCGACGCGGTAGGCCGGGTCCGGGTCGAAGTAAGACAGCCCGTCGAAGGCGTCGCGTTGGTCGGCCGGAATCGGGGACTGACGCTCCGTCGCGAAGAAATCGTCTTTGTGGTCGCGGTGCCCCTCGAGTTCGGCTCGCCACTGCTGTTCGTCGAAGTTCGTGCTCATGGATTCGGGTTTGGTTCGTGGACTGAAGGCTGTTGTGACCTGTTTGAATGCCTCGGAGGTGTCGTCTGATGATTGCTGTGTTACTTCCAGCCTGAAAGCCCCGGGCGTGTCGCGGTCTTGCCGGCGGTGAAACCGCCGGCTACCTGGGAGAGCGTCGCTCTCCCGCTGTCCCCGTGATATATCGGTCGCTCACTGCGTTCGCTCCCGATAGTGGTCACGGAGCCGACCGAACACGGGCGACACGCTCGTCTGTGCAAGACGCTGCGCGTCTTGCTGACCCTGAAGTCTGTCGTGACAGACTTCAGGACCCATTTCAGTCCACCCGACAGCACAGCCCACGAGCCTCTCCAGCCGACTCGCTCACGTTCGTTCGCTCGTCCACTGTCAGAGCACGCGCTGACAAACCGTCGCTCGGTGCCCTCGCGACGACCTCGCGACGACGGGCGCGAACGAGGCGCGCCGGCCCGCGCCACTGCACAAGCAACCGTCGCGGTGGCCTACCGCACCGCTCGCCGTGCGAGCGTGTGCGGTCCGGGGGAGGGTTGGCGCGGTGCGGTCGCGGTGCGGTTTCCCCGAGGCCAAGCAATGAGAGTAGTGTCGGTGCTGTCGATGCCACATCAAACAGCATATACCCTCGAACCCAACTCGAATCACAATCCAGCCCACACAGTCGGAACCGCTAACTGACGCAGGGTCACAGACACGAACAATCAGATGCAGCTACCCGACGCCGCGGTCGCCCTGCTCGAATCAGCGAGCGCGACCGACGCCAAATCAATCGAACAGCTCGCCACCGCCACCGACGAGAAGCCCGAGACGCTCACCGGAGCCGCCTTCGATCTCGAAGCCGACAGTCTCGTCGCCCTCGAAGAACGGGTCGAGGTGTCACTCGAACTCACCGACGAGGGGAAACGGTACCGCGAGGACGGACTCCCGGAGGTTCGACTCTACCGCGCCGCGGCCGACGCCGGCGCAGCCGACGACTCCGTCCCGATGGGACAGGTCATCGGTGTCTCGGAGCTCGAAGGGCCGGAAGTCGACATCGCCCTGACGAACTTCGCGCGCAAGGGACTCGGCTTCATCGACTCGGGCGAGCTGTCGGTGAACGCCGACGCTGACCCCGACTCCGACGCCGAGCGCGCGGCGCTCGATGCTATCGCGGACGGCGACGCCGACGGCCTCGACGACGACACCGTCGACCGCCTCGTCGAGCGCGGGCTCGTGGAACAGCGCGAGCAGACCCACCGGTTCGTCACGCTCACCGACGACGGCGTGACGGCGCTGATGGAAGGCGTCGAGACCGCAGCGACCGTCGGCCAGCTCACGCCCGAACTGCTCACCTCCGGCGAGTGGGAAGACGTGGAGTTCGCCGAGTACAACGTCGAGGCCGACGCCGAACCCGTCACCGGCGGGAAGACGCACATCCTCCGGCAAACGGCAGAGTCCGTGAAGGACACCCTCGTCGGGATGGGGTTCCAGGAGATGCAGGGACCACACGCCGACGCCGACTTCTGGATCAACGACGCGCTGTTCATGCCACAGGACCATCCCGCCCGCACCCACTGGGACCGGTTCACCCTCGACACCGACCTGATGACGGACTTACCGGACGACCTCGTCGGTCGCGTGGAGGACGCCCACCGGAACGGCGTCGGGCCCGACGGCGAGGGATACCACTCGCCGTGGTCGCGTGAATTCGCCGAGGAGGTCGCGCTCCGGGGCCACACCACATCGCTGTCGATGCGGTATCTCTCGGGCGAGGAGATCGGCGACCTCGAACCGCCACAGCGGTTTTTCTCCGTCGAGAAGGTGTATCGCAACGACACGCTCGACGCGACGCATCTGCTGGAGTTCTTCCAAATCGAGGGGTGGGTGATGGCCGAAGACCTCTCGGTGCGTGACCTGATGGGTACCTTCGAGGAGTTCTATGCCCAGTTCGGAATCACGGACATCGAGTTCAAGCCCCACTACAATCCGTACACGGAGCCGAGCTTCGAGCTGTTCGGGACCCATCCGACGACGGGCAAAATCGTCGAAATCGGAAACTCGGGCATCTTCCGCGAGGAGGTGCTCTCCCCGCTCGGCGTCGAGTGTGACGTGATGGCGTGGGGACTCGCGCTCGAACGCCTCCTGATGCTCATGTACGGCTTCGAGGATATCCGCGACGTGCACGGGACCCTGTGTGACCTCGACCTGCTGCGGAACGTGGAGGTGCTCGCGTAATGCCCGTCGTCGAAATCGACCCCGACGAGCTTCGGGAACTTGCGGGCCACGACAAGCCGGACGAGGAACTGAAAGCGGACCTGTTCGGACTCGGATTGGAGTTCGAAGGCGAGACCGAAGATGGGACGTTCCAGCTGGAGTTCGCCCCTGACCGACTCGACCGCCTCTCTGTCGAAGGAGTCGCGCGGTCGCTGCGATATCAGTACGGGGACGTACGCGGCGTCTACGTTCCCTCGACGAACGACGCCGAGTGGCGCGTCGAGGTGGAGGACGTGCCCGAGGAACGACCGTACGTGACTGCCGCGGTCGTCCGCGGCGTCGACATGACGGAGGGAAAACTGGAGTCGCTCATCCAACTGCAGGAGAAGCTCCACGCGACGATGGGTCGCAAGCGCGCGAAGGGCGCAATCGGTGTGCACGACCTCGCGATGGTGAAAGGCGGAGCCTTCGACGGCGACGACCGTGGGAAGACCATCACCTACACGGGTATCGATCCCGACGGCGACAGCTTCGTCCCGCTCGATGCCGACACGGAGATGACGCCCGCAGACGTGCTTGAGGACCACCCCGTCGGCGAGAAGTTCGCCGACCTCGTTGCCGACTACGAGACGTATCCCGCGATTTACGACGATATCGGCCTGTTCTCGTTCCCGCCGGTCATCAACGGGAAGCGGACGGAGGTCGACGAGGGGTCCCGCGACCTGCTCGTCGAGATGACGGGGACCGACCAGTGGACAATCGACCGGATGCTCGCCATCGTCTGTTACGCGCTCGATGCCCGCGGCGGTCGCATCGAAGAGGTCGACATCGCCTACCCGGACCGGGAGACGGTGCGCCCGGACCTCGAAACGCGGACGAAGTCGGTCGCACACGACTGCATCGAGTCGACACTGGGTATCGACCTCGAGGTGGAGGAGACCATCGACCTGTTCGAGCGGTCGGGACTCGGCGTCGAGCACGACGACGGAAGCTACGAGGTGGAGATACCGCCCTACCGGACGGACGTGCTCCACCCGATGGACCTCGTGGACGACGTGGGTCGCGCCTACGGATTCAACGACCTCGAACCGCGGTATCCCGACGTGTCGACGGTCGGCGGCCGCCACGACCGCTCGAAGTTAGAGCGCGCCGCCCGCGAGACGCTCGTTGGACTCGGCTTCGAGGACCTGTTGAACTTCCACATGATCTCCGAGCGGGAGAACTACGAGCGGATGGGCATCGACCCTGAAAGCGACACGTTCGGTAGTGGGACCCCGGTCCGAATCGAGGGACCGTACAGCGAGGACTACACCATGCTCCGGACGTGGGCCCTTCCGTCGCTCGCGATGGTCTTGGAGAACAACACCCACCGGGCGTATCCGCAGGACATCGCCGAGGTCGGCTTTGCGGCCGCGCGCGACGACGCGGAGTCCAGCGGCGTCACGGAACGGCGCACGGTCGCGGGCGCGCTCGCACGCCCGGACTCGTCGTACGAGGATGTGAAAGCACGGCTCCAAACAATCGCCCGTAACTTCGGTGCCGAGTTGGAGACGCCGGCGACGACACACCCCTCGTTCATCGACGGGCGCGCGGCGTCGGTCGTCATCGACGAGGAGACGGTCGGGGTCGTGGGTGAACTCCACCCACGCGTGCTCGTCGAACACGACCTCGAAGTACCGGTCGCGGCCTTCGAGTTCGACCTCGCGGCGCTCCGTTAAGCGAGGTCAGCGCCGACCGCGTCCTCGACGGAACCGAAGCCGTCGCGCTCCAACAGGTCGAGCAGTCCCCGGTTGATGTCACGCGCGACGGTCGGTCCCTCGTAGACGAGGGCGGTGTACAGTTGGACTACGCTCGCGCCCGCGCGTATTTTGTCGTAGGCACCGTCGGCGTCGGCGACGCCGCCGACACCGACGATGGGTACGTCGGTCCGCTCCGCGACGAACCGTATCATCTCGGTCGCTTCCGCCTCGATTGGTGCACCGGAAAGTCCTCCCTCCTGTACCGACTTCGGCGATTCGAGCGAGGCCGGCCGGCGGACGCTCGTGTTCGTCGCGACAACACCGTCCAGGCCGAGTTCGTTCACCACGTCGAGTGCCGATTCGATGGCCTCCGGACCGAGGTCGGGGGAGAGTTTCAACAAGAGGGGAGATGCCCCAGCGTCCTGAAGCGTCGAGAGAATCCGTTCGAGCGGCTCGCGGTCCTGCAGCTCGCGCAGTCCGGGCGTGTTCGGTGAGGAGACGTTCACGACGAAGTAGTCCCCGCCCGCGCGCGTGCGCTCGAAGGAGTAGCGATAATCGTCGGCTGCCTCCGCCAGGGGCGTGGACTTCGACTTTCCGATGTTGACGCCGACAGGAATCTCCACGTCAGTGTCGGCGAGTCGCGGGCCGATGGTGTCCGCGCCGTGGTTGTTGAACCCCATGCGGTTGACGACCGCGCGGTCCTCGCGGAGCCGAAACATCCGCGGTCTGGGGTTGCCGGGTTGGCGTTCGGCGGTGACGCCGCCGACCTCGACGTGGCCGAAGCCGAGCGTGGCGAGTGCAGGTGGAATTTCGGCGTTCTTGTCGAAGCCCGCTGCGACGCCCACCGGGTTCGGGAACGTCTGGTCGAACGCCTCGACTTCGAGTCGCGGGTCCGTGACGGTGAGGCGGTCCGCGACGGGGTCGACGAACCGCGTCTCCTGCCCGTATTCGAGTACAGCGTGACCCAGTCGATGGGCCGTCTCCGCCGGAAGCGCGAACAGCGCCGGCTTCACGAGGTCGTAGAGGTTCACAGATGTATGCGAGAGACGGAGCGCGAAAGGCGATGCGGTCGTTAAAACTCGTGTTCGACGTCGTCGGTGTCCGCCTTCTGGATGATTATCTTCCCGTCGCGAACCCGGATGAACACCTCGTCCCCGATGTCCAGTCCGGCGACGGCGAGCTCGTCTTCGTGGAGATTCACGTGGACGTTGTGGTACTCGCCGTTCTCGTCTTTGGCGCCACTCGGAGAGAGCTTCTTCTTGCGAACCATCGCGGTGTTGGCTGTGATTCTCGCCACGAGACACATAAGTGTACCGTGGTACCTTACCGCCGACACCGCTCGTGTCTTCATCCGGCCCGCTGCGCCGGACTCCACCACTGGAATCGGGTGACAGCACCCGATTCCGGGGATACGCTTAAGATACACCCTGTTCACATCTCACGTGGAGGTAACAACTATGCCAGACGACAAGCGGAACTTCGCATTGCGCGAGTCGAGCGGCGAGGAAAGTAGTGTCTTCTCCGGTCGCACTCCGCGGCAGGCTGCCCTCAAGGCTGCCCGACGGCTCACACCGGCGAGTAGCGAGGAGGCAGCCGACCGCACGGAACTGCGGCTGCGCGAGAAGGGGACGACCAAGGTACACATCTACGAGGGCTGGGCGTGGGAGGAGAACGCTCCCGACGACAAACCCGACTGGATGCCCGACGACATCACGGAGGCGAACGTCTCCAAGCAGGGTATCGAACATCTCGACGAGATCTAGTGCGGCTCTCTTTCTCCGTGGAACCACGACACGTATAAACGAATCCACGCGTACGGACGCGTGCGCGGCACTCATCGGGCCCGACCGACCGTGCGAGCGTGGGATGAGGATCCGACCTCCAGCCGTGCGACACTCTACACGCCGAGCTGCGGCTATCTTGCCCTGTTGTACACACATCGAGGGGCGTGAAACCGCATGACGTGGCGGGGTCGAGACGACGGGGTTAAGTGTACAACTCTCATCAGATGAAATGTGAACGACGTGGCGCAGGCCGCCGAGGTCTGCTCCGCTCGCCGACCACCGTCTCGGTGGTCCGCGGCCCGACTCCGTCAGGCTGCGAAGACGAGTTCGATTCGACGCCCTTATACCTAACAGGCGATTCAGATTGGATACGAGGTCGGCCCGCCTTCGGCGGAAAACGACCAACACCAATCCGACGCCCTTATACGTGAACGGGTGCTCGGGTTGGATACGCTCGCACCCATCTCTGATGGGCTGTGACAGCACGCATCCAATCCGACGCCCTTATACGTAATAGGGCGCTCGGAAGGAATGCACACGACGTGACTGGGTCGGCCTTCGACGGCCGGCTCGTCTCGGGGCGATGTACTTCACAGGGTTTATACCCTCTCCCGAAGTACAATTAGTTCCCGAAGGAAATGAGGATTCGACCCCTGCGGTCCGCCGTACACGATCGAATCTGATGTTAGCCCTGATGGTTCGGTGACACCCGGTATGGTGTCGCCGACCGATCCCACATATACAGATAGCGATCTATGCACATTCGTCAGAATGTGTTCCCGCCTAACCCTCCCCACCAGGGGAGACATTCCGGTTGATCCTGCCGGAGGCTATTGCTATCGGTGTCCGATTTAGCCATGCGAGTTGTACGTCTAACGTAGCAGACTGCTCAGTAACACGTGGCCGATCTACCCTATGGACTGGGATAACCACGGGAAACTGTGGCTAATCCCTGATAGCGCTCCCGAGCTTGAATGCTGGGAGCGTCAAATGCTCCGGCGCCATAGGATGAGGCTGCGGCCGATTAGGTAGACGGTGAGGTAACGGCTCACCGTGCCAATAATCGGTACGGGTCATGAGAGTGAGAACCCGGAGACGGAATCTGAGACAAGATTCCGGGCCCTACGGGGCGCAGCAGGCGCGAAACCTTTACACTGCACGCCAGTGCGATAGGGGGACACCGAGTGCGTAGGCATAGAGCCTACGCTTTTGTGTACCGTAAGGTGGTACACGAATAAGGGCTGGGCAAGACCGGTGCCAGCCGCCGCGGTAACACCGGCAGCCCGAGTGATGGCCGATATTATTGGGCCTAAAGCGTCCGTAGCTGGCCGCGTAGGTCCGTCGGGAAATCTACTGGCTTAACCAGTAGGCGTCCGGCGGAAACCTCGTGGCTTGGGACCGGAAGACCTGAGGGGTACGTCTGGGGTAGGAGTGAAATCCCGTAATCCTGGACGGACCACCGGTGGCGAAAGCGCCTCAGGAAGACGGATCCGACAGTGAGGGACGAAAGCTAGGGTCTCGAACCGGATTAGATACCCGGGTAGTCCTAGCCGTAAACGATGCTCGTTAGGTGTGGCGCAGGCTACGAGCCTGCGCTGTGCCGTAGGGAAGCCGAGAAACGAGCCGCCTGGGAAGTACGTCCGCAAGGATGAAACTTAAAGGAATTGGCGGGGGAGCACTACAACCGGAGGAGCCTGCGGTTTAATTGGACTCAACGCCGGACATCTCACCAGCTCCGACAGCAGTAATGACAGTCAGGTTGACGACCTTACTCGACGCTGCTGAGAGGAGGTGCATGGCCGCCGTCAGCTCGTACCGTGAGGCGTCCTGTTAAGTCAGGCAACGAGCGAGACCCGCACCTCTAGTTGCCAGCAGCATCTTGCGATGGCTGGGTACACTAGGGGGACTGCCGTCGCTAAGACGGAGGAAGGAACGGGCAACGGTAGGTCAGTATGCCCCGAATGAGCTGGGCAACACGCGGGCTACAATGGTCAAGACAATGGGATGCGACGCCGAGAGGCGAAGCTAATCTCCTAAACTTGGTCGTAGTTCGGATTGCGGACTGAAACCCGTCCGCATGAAGCTGGATTCGGTAGTAATCGCGTGTCAGAAGCGCGCGGTGAATACGTCCCTGCTCCTTGCACACACCGCCCGTCAAATCACCCGAGTGGGGTCCGGATGAGGCTGTCATGCGACAGTCGAATCTGGGCTCCGCAAGGGGGATTAAGTCGTAACAAGGTAGCCGTAGGGGAATCTGCGGCTGGATCACCTCCTAAAGACCGGGACCAGAGCTTTGCTCTGGCCCACCTTCGTGGGTTCGGTCGGCGACGCCGACCGGGCACCTTGGAACCATCAGGGCTACGATTGCGACTGTCCGCTACGTTCGTTAGCGGGCCGTCGCGGTTGAGTTGGGCCCATAGCTCAGTGGTAGAGTGCCTCCTTTGCAAGGAGGATGCCCGGGGTTCGAATCCCCGTGGGTCCATGTACAAGACGAATCGTGCCCCTTATATGGGTCACCGTATTCGTCCGATGTACGACCGATGCACCACTCCGTGAAAGCGCGGGTGGGAAGGGTAGATGCACGCACTGGGGTTGCACCCAGGCGCTGCGTATGATACCGTGTGTACGTGCAATCCAGGCGCTCACTGGACCCGTTCACTGTGCTCAGTGATCGTGGCTACTGTGCCGCCTGGTGGATGGCTCGGCTCAAGCGCTGATGAAGGACGTGCCAAGCTGCGATAAGCCATGGGGAGCCGCACGGAGGCGAAGAACCATGGATTTCCGAATAGGAATCCTCTCGCAATTGCTTCGCGCAATGGGGAACGCTCCGAATTGAAACATCTCAGTAGGAGCAGGAAGAGAAAACGAATGTGACGTCGTTAGTAACGGTGAGTAAACGCGACACAGTCCAAACCGAAGGCTTCGGCCAATGTGGTGTTCGGACTGACTTTCAGCAATTGACGCTCGACGAGAAGTCTCTTGGAACAGAGCTCGATACAGGGTGATAGACCCGTATCGTCGTGTGGTAAATTGTGTGTCAGTACCAGAGTACCGGGGGTTGGAAATCCCTCGGGATTACGGCAGGCATCGACTGCCAAGACTAAGTACAACTTGAGACCGATAGCGAACAAGTAGTGTGAACGAACGCTGAAAAGCACCCCGAGAAGGGAGGTGCAATAGGGCCTGAAATCAGGTGGCGATTGAGCGACGGGGCATACAAGGCCTCTCAGGAAACGACCCGGGTGCGAACCCGCAGTAGGAACCGAGAGGAGCCGATGTTCCGTCGTGCGTTTTGAAAAACGAACCAGGGAGTGTATCTGTTTGACGAGTCTAACCGGAGAATCCGGGCAGGCGTAGGGAAACCGACAAGGCCGCAGCATTGCCAGGGCCGCCGTGTTCAAGCGCGGGGAGTCAAACGGATACGACCCGAAACCAGATGATCTACGCGCGGGCAGGACGAAGCGTGGCGAAAGCTACGTGGAGGTCCGTTAGGGTTGGTGTCCTACAATACCCTCCCGTGACCTGTGTGTAGGGGTGAAAGGCCCATCGAATCTGGAAACAGCTGGTTCCAACCGAAAAATGTCGAAGCATTACCTCTGTTGAGGTAGTTCGTGGGGTAGAGCGACCGATTGGAAGCGCGGACTCCGAGAGGAGTCTGCCTTCCTGTCGAACTCCGAACTCACGGACGCCGTTGACGCAGGGAGTTCGCCGTGCGGGGTAAGCCTGTACGGCGTGAGGGAGACAACCCAGAGTCGGGTTAAGGTCCCCAAGTGTGGATTAAGTGCGATTGAAGATGGTCCCGAGCCCTAGACAGCCGGGAGGTGAGCTTAGAAGCAGCTACCCTCTAAGAAAAGCGTAACAGCTTACCGGCCGAGGTTTGGGGCGTCTAAAATGATCGGGGCTCAAATCCACCACCGAGACCTGACCGCATCCGTTATAGGATGCTCGTGTAGGTTGGCACTCCGATTGGGCGGAAGCTCGGACTAGAGTTCGAGTGGACCGATCGGTGAAGAAAATCCTGGTCATAGTAGCAGCGATAGTCGGGTGAGAATCTCGACGGCCAAATGAGCAAGGGTTCCTCAGCAATGTTTCTCAGCTGAGGGTTAGCCGGTCCTAAGTCACTTCGTAATTCGAGAGTGACAAAAGGGAAGTTGGTTAATATTCCAACGCCTCTATACAATAGAAGTCGACGCCTTGGGGTCAACCGAGCCGCGCTTTCGCGCGGTCGAACTGTCCAACTCCGTGGAAGCCGTAATGGCACGAAGCGGAAGAACGGCAGGACAGCGTAAGTCGGTCCAACCTAGGGCCCGTGAAAAGACGAGTATAGAGTCCGTACCAAGATCCGACACAGGTGCTCATGCCGGCGAAAGGCAAGGCCTGTCGGGAACAACCGACGTTAGGGAATTCGGCAAGTTAGTCCCGTAAGTTCGCGATAAGGGATGCCTGCTTAGGAAATAAGCAGGCCACAGTGACTCGGACGCTCCGACTGTCTAGTAACAACATAGGTGACCGCAAATCCGAAAGGACTCGTACGGTCACTGAATCCTGCCCAGTGCAGGTATCTGAACACCCCGTACAAGGGGACGAAGGACCTGTCAACGGCGGGGGTAACTATGACCCTCTTAAGGTAGCGTAGTACCTTGTCGCTTCAGTAGCGACTTGCATGAATGGATCAACGAGAGCGTCACTGTCCCAACGTTGGGCCCGGTGAACTGTACGTTCCAGTGCGGAGTCTGGAGACCCCCAGGGGGAAGCGAAGACCCTATGGAGCTTTACTGCAGGCTGTCGCTGAGACATGGTCGCTGATGTGCAGCATAGGTAGGAGGCATTACAGAGGTACCCGCGCCAGCGGGCCACCCAGCCATCAATGAAATACTACCCGTCAGTGACTGTGACTCTCACTCCGGGAGGAGGACACCGGTAGCCGGGCAGTTTGACTGGGGCGGTACGCGCTCGAAATGATATCGAGCGCGCCCCAAGTCCATCTCATTCGGGTCGGGAACCCGAAGAAGAGTGCAAGAGCAAAAGATGGATTGACAGTGTTCTTCCTAACGAGGAACGCTGACACGAAAGTGTGGTCTAGCGAACCCATGAGCCTGCCCGATGCGGGCCATGGACGACAGAAAAGCTACCCTAGGGATAACAGAGTCGTCACGCGCAAGAGCACATATCGACCGCGTGGCTTGCTACCTCGATGTCGGTTCCCTCCATCCTGCCCGTGCAGAAGCGGGCAAGGGTGAGGTTGTTCGCCTATTAAAGGAGGTCGTGAGCTGGGTTTAGACCGTCGTGAGACAGGTCGGCTGCTATCTACTGGGTGTGT
>Ga0209945_1000026_pt1 | contig 48087 bp, 45 predicted proteins | sample SalPonR2_A_D2_MG_FD_185703 | JGI IMG/M metagenome (GOLD analysis project Ga0209945, IMG submission 185703) | Salt pond soil microbial communities from South San Francisco under conditions of wetland restoration - Salt Pond MetaG R2_A_D2_MG... ...
CGAGAGTGAACTCGCGCTCATCGTGGCGCTCGCCTCGCTCTTGCTCGTTCCATCGGGAGCGTACATCGCCTACGAGGCGTTCAACACACAGGAGAGCCACATCCGCGTCGAAGTCATCTCCACGGGCGGGGACACGACGCTGCGGCTCCCGCTCGACGCGACCGAGGCCGCAAACGCCGTCTCCTCGGTCGTCGGCGATAACTAAACGAGGTCGTCGTCTTCGCCCAAGTCCGGAATCGACTCGCCTGCGGTCGGCACCTCGCCGTCGATTCGAGCCGGAAAGCCGACGCGGCCGTCGTGGACGATTCCACGCTCGCGGTAGCTCTCGTCATCGACGGCGTCAGCGGGTGACTGAACCGCCGCGACCATCCCTGTCTCCCCACACAGCTGTTCCCACTCCTCGGCCGTTCGCTCACGGAACAGGTCGGTGAGTCGCTCGCGGACGGCACTCCGCTCGGCCGGGTCGGTCGTCCCGTGGGCGTCGATGAGCTCCGGACAGCCAGCCGTCTCACAGAACGCCTGCCAGAACGGCGGCTCCAGCGCCGCGAGCGTCACGTAGCCGTCGGCAGTCTCGTACAGATCATACCACGGTAACTCGCCGGTGAGTGGCGTCGCTCCAGGACGAGGGACCCCGTCGAACGCGAGCGCTGCGACCGGTGCGGTAAGCGACATCGCGGCATCGGCCAACGATGCGTCGATGTAACAGCCGCCGTCACCACGCGACCGGGCCAGCAGTCCGGCGAGAATTGAGAGTGTCGCGACCAGTCCACCCGCCATATCTGCGACCGGCACGCCCGGAATCTGGGGCGACTCCTCGGTGTCGCGGCGGGTCATATCCAGTAGTCCGGTCGTCGCGATGTAGTTGAGGTCGTGGCCCGGCCAGTCGCGACGCGGGCCTGTGCCACCGTAGCCGGACAGAGAACAGTAGATGAGGTCGGGATGGCGTTCTCGGAGTCGCTCGTGGCCGATACCGAGACGCTCTGCTGTCCCGGGACGGAACCCCTCGATGACGACATCTGCAGTCGCAGCGAGCGAGTCGAAGCGATCACGGTCTGCCTCCGTCGTCAGGTCGAGACTGATACTTCGTTTGCCTCGATTGACGGCGTCGAAAATCCGGCCGACGCCCTCGTCGGTCGTCGGTTCCATCTCGCGGGCGTAGTCGCCGCGGTCTGGAGCCTCGATTTTGATGACATCCGCGCCGAGATCCGCGAGTAGCTGGGTCGCGTACGGGCCGGGAAGCAGCCGCGTCAGGTCGAGCACGCGCACGTCTTGCAGTTGCATACCGCAGAACGTCGGAATGGCTTGAAAAGTTCTTGGGACAAGAGAACATTTAACAAGGACCGGTAGCACCCACAAACGAGATGGATTTCGGACTCGCTGACAAGACGGCGCTGGTGACGGGAGGTGCGGGACGAATCGGCAGTGAGGACTGTCGTGTGCTCGCCGACGAGGGAGCAGCGGTGGTGGTGCTCGACGTCGACGCCGACGCGGCGGCGGCCGTCGCTGACGAAATCGAATCGAACGGTGGCGATGCGATTACCGCCGAGTGTGACCTCACCGACCGCGAGGCGGTGCGTGAAACCGTCGAGACGGTTCGGGAGGCGACTGGCGGCGTCGATATTCTCGTGAACAACGCGGCGTTCGTCGATGCCGCCGCACAAGTCGGCGAGTTCGACGACGACGTGTGGGACCGCGACGTCGCGGTGAATCTGACCGGCGCGTACAACATCACGAAGGAGGTGTTCCCGGCGATGTGCGAGCGCGGCTGGGGACGCGTTATCAGCATGTCGAGCATGGCCGGACTGCAAGGTGGGTTTGGGCAGGCCTCCTACTCGGCGACGAAGGCTGCACTCATCGGGCTGGGCAAGACCCTCGCGCTCGAAGGGGCACAACACGGCGTCACCTCGAACGTTATCGTCCCGAACATCGTCGTGGACGAGTTCGCTGACCTCTCAGGGGAGGAGCTGGAGGCGGTCAATCCGATGTACGAGCGCATCAGACAGGCGACACCGATGAAGGAGCTCGGCCGGGAGGAGGACGTGTCGTTCATGGTCGCGTATCTCGCCAGCCAACAGGCTCGGTACGTGACCGGGCAGGCCGTCGGCGTGACGGGCGGCGTCGACCTATTTTCATTCTAACACGAGAGAACGCTTATGTAGATAGCGTATAGGCATGATAACATAGCCCATGATGGACGTTGACCTGACCCTAGATCGGATACTCGACCGGGCAGAGACGCTGTATCCCGACCGGGAGATCGTCACTGCCCGCCCCGACGGAAGCCGCCACCGGTATAGCTACGCCGACGCCGGTGACCGGATTGCACAGCTCGCACACGCGCTCGATGAGTTGGGACTCGGCCCTGAAGACCGGATTGCGACGGTCGCGGGGAACCACTACCGCCACTACGAGCTCTACTTCGGTCCCTCCTGCTCTGGCCGGAGTATCCACATGTGTAACATGCGGCTTCCGGAAGAGCACTTCACCTACATCGTAAACGACGCCGCAGACCGAGTCATGTTCGTCGATCCGGCGTTTCTCGACCTGGTGGAGTCGGTTGCTGAGGACCTCAAGACGGTCGAACAGTACGTCGTCCTGGCCGATGAGGTGCCGGAGACATCACTTGACCCCGTGACGGATTACGAGTCGTTGCTCGCTGACCACCCGACGAGCTACGAGTGGCCAGATATCGACGAAGAGCAGGAGTGTGGGATGTGTTACACGTCCGGAACGACCGGTAAGCCGAAAGGCGTCGAGTACAGCCACCGGGGCGTCTATCTCCACAGCGTGATGAGCGGCCACACCGATGCGAACGGCGTGAGCGAGCGCGACACCGTGATGCCGATTGTGCCGATGTTCCACGCGAACGGCTGGGGATTGCCGTACGCCGCGACGCTATCGGGAGCCAAGCAAGTGCTACCAGGCCCGCACACGGAGCCGGAACCGGTGGCCGAGCTCATCGCGGAGGAGGACGTGAGCATGTCTGCTGCGGTGCCGACTATCTGGCTGGAGATGGCCGAGTATCTCGATGCCAATCCGGAAATCGACGTGTCCAACATCGACCGATTGGTCGTCGGCGGGTCTGCACCCCCAGAGTCGCTCATTCGCACCTACGACGAACAGTACGACGCCCCAATCGTCCAGGGATGGGGAATGACCGAGCTGAGTCCACTCGGCACGCTCTCGACGCTCCGGAAGGAGGACGCAGACGCCCCATCCGAGGAGCGGTACGCGAAGCGGGCGAAGGCCGGTCTCCCGGTGCCGGGAATCTCCGTCCGCATCCGCGACGAGACGGGCGAGCCGGTCGACCGCGACGGCGAATCCAGCGGCGAGTTGCAGGTCCGCGGGCCGTGGGTCGCCGACCGATATCACGAGCGCCCAACGGCGACTGCTGAGTCCTTCACCGACGATGGCTGGCTCAAGACCGGCGACATCGCGACGTGGGACGAGCGTGGCTACATCGATATCGTCGACCGCATCAAGGACGTCATCAAGTCCGGCGGCGAATGGATCTCGAGCGTCGAGTTAGAGAACGAACTGATGGCACACGACGCCGTGGCCGAGGCGAGTGTCATCGCCACCAGCCACGAGCAGTGGCGGGAGCGACCCGTCGCCGTCGTCGTGCCGAGTGGGGAGCCACCGGACCCCGACGGGCTGGAAGCGCATCTGGCCGAGTCGATGCCGTCGTGGTGGCTGCCGGACGCCTACGAGATCCGCGACGCGATTCCTCGCACGAGCACCGGGAAGTTCGACAAGAAGCAGCTCCGAGAGGGGCTGGATGTGACACTAGACCGCACTCCGGGTGAGAGCTGATGGCCGAGTACGACGAGGAGACGCGGCTCGTTCTCGACGCGTTCGAATCGTTCATCGACGAAGAAATTGCCCCGATTGCGGCCGACCTCGGCGATCGGCTCACCGACCCACGATTAGGGCGTGAACAGGATGGACGCCCCGATGAGACGGTTGTCGAGGCCGTGGAGACGGTGCGACGGCGCGCTGCTGATGCCGGCTTCTACGCGATGAACCTGCCCGAACCGGTCGGCGGTGGCGTCTCGAAGCTGACGTGGTACGCCGTTAAGAAGGCCGCTGCGGCCCACGACTGTCCGCTGGCCGGGCGAGCACTCGCTGGACCCGAGGGGCCGAAGCCGCTCCTCCTCGATGCGACCGATGACCAACACGACCAGTACGTGGAGCCGGTCCTCGCGGGCGAGCAGTCGACCGCATTCGCACAGACAGAGCCCGGGGCTGGCTCCGACTCTCCGGGGATGGCGACCACCGCACACAAGGAGGGTGACGAGTGGGTCATCGACGGCCACAAGCAGTGGATTACGAACGCTCCGTTCGCCGACTTCGTACAGGTGTTCGCACGCACCAGCCCTGCCGAGGAAGGCCGATATGACGGCATCACCTGCTTCATCGTCGAGCGCGACGAGTTCGAGCTGACGGGCGTGAACAATGCCATCGGACTCGGTGGCTGGCAGGGAGAGCTCGCGTTCGACGACGTGCGCGTTCCCGAGACACGCGTCCTCGGTGAGGTTGGCAACGCGTTCCGGTCGGCGATGGCGTTTCTCTCATTGGGACGGCTCGAACTCGGGGCAGAAGCCGTCGGCACCGCGGAGCGACTGCTCGACAGTGGCTTCTCGTACGCACGCGACCGGGAGGCGTTCGGCCGTCCGATCGGCGACTTCCAGCAAGTGTCAGCCGCGCTGGCACGGGGAAAGGCGCGCACGTACGCCGCAGACGCCGCCGGCAAGCGGTGTGCACGGCGACTCGATGCCGGTGAACGGGCCGTCGAAGATACGTCGATTTTCAAGTGGTTTGCGACGAACGCGCTGTGGGAGACCGCAGACAGCGTGCTCCAGACCCACGGTGCGACCGGGCTCGCAGAGGGGAGCGAGTTCGCGAACGCGCTCGCCCGGGCTCGCGTGCTCCGCGTCGTCGAGGGCACCGACGAGATTCAGCTCAATACGATTGCGAAAGAAAACGGGCTTTAGCGCTGTCTTGAGAGGATATTCACACAGGAGACGCTTCCGGTCGCGTTGCGCCCGATACCGATGTTGTGTTGGAGTCCGTACTCGGGGTCGTTATCCGCCTGGACTGCGCCGGCTTTACCCCGGAGCTGTTCATAGATTTCGTTCACCTGGGCGACACCCGTTGCGCCGATTGGGTGACCTTTCGCGAGCAGGCCGCCTGACGGATTCACGGGCGTCTCACCGTCGAGAAGTGGCTCGCCGGAGTCGATGAACGCGCCGCCGTCACCCTTCTCACAGAAGCCGAGATCTTCGTACGTGACCAGCTCCGTGATGGTGAAACAGTCGTGTACCTCCGCCACGTCGATATCGTCGGCCGTGATTCCTGCCTGTTCGTACGCCTGCCCGGCGGCCTGTTCCGTCGCCGGGAAGCCGACGAGCGACTCGTCGTTTCCACGCTCGAACGAGTCAACAGAGAGCCCGCTTCCAGCGACCCAAATCGGGTCGTCGGTGAACTCATCGACCACGTCCTCGCTGACGACGAGGGTAGCAGCCGCCCCGTCCGTCACCGGACAGCAGTCGTACAGATTCAGTGGGTATGTCACCTGTGGGCTGTCGACCACATCGTCCACATCACAGGTGAACCGGTAGTGGGCGTGGGGGTACTTCGCGCCGTTCTCGTGGTTCTTCACGGAGATTTTCGCAATTTGCTCGCGGGTCGTACCGTACTCCTCCATGTGTCGGGTCGCGCGCAGGCCGAAGAAGGCGGGCATCGTCACGCCACGGCCACGCCACACCTGATCGAGCGCGGCTCCTTCGATGAGCCCGGCGGCGGAGTCGCGCATCTTCTCTGCACCGGCGACGAGTGCAACGTCCGTATTCCCCGCACGAACCGACTCGACGGCCGACCGGAACGCCGAGCTCCCGGTCGCACAGGCGTTCTCGACGCGAGTGACCGGCATCTCGAACAGGCCCGTCGGATGACTCAATCCGAGCCCCGACGAGGCGTTATCCGCTATATCGATCGTACCGAACCACGCAGCGTCCACGTCAGCCGGCGACATTCCCTTATCCACGTCGTCGAGACAGTCGCGAAACGCCGCCGCCAACATATCGTCGATGGACTGCTCGAACAGCTCGCCGAAGTCGATCATGCCAGCACCGACGACTGCCACGTCGGTCTCACTGCTCACAGGCGATCACCTCGCGGACGCGTGAACTTGAAGGAGTGAATCGGCAGCCCCGCCACATCGAAGACGCGGCGGAACACCCCCTCCGCCTCCATCCCGATTTCGATATCCGCGGGGTCAGTCTCGGTGAACAGTCCGTAGACGCGCGCCGGCTCACCGCTTTCTTCCTGTGGCATATCCATCACGGCGAGGGGGAGCGGAGTCTCGAACTCCTCGGGGAGTCGCTGCTGGACGACGTACGACCGGACCGTTCCGCGGGGTTGAAGCCGTGTCTCGGACCACGACGCATCGACTCCACACCGCTTGCAGAACTGTGGTTGCTCCGGAAAGCTGACCCAGCCACAGGCGTCACACTCGTGTGCACGAAGCCGCTCGTTCGCGGCGCGCGTCCGTGTGTACGGCGGTTCGAACATCAGTTCCCACCCCGCGTCCGGAACTGCCGGTGTTTCCCATACGGGAGCTGCTCGCTGCTCTGAATGTACTCGTCTGTCGTCATTTCTGGTGTTTCTGCCGTTCGTCGCTCGATACGCAGCGCGTCACAGCCGCCCGGGCCGTAGCCGGCGAGAAGCACCGATTCACCGGCTTTCGCGGTATCCAACGCCGCGGCGGTATCGAGAAAGACACCGGCGGCAGCCGTGTATCCGACCTCGGGGAACGTCGAAACGAGCGTCGCATCGAGACCGAGCGCGTCGCTCGCCTTTCGCCCCCACCCGCCATCGTGTGCTGGAAACACCGCGTGGGTGAACGAGTCGTCACCAAGGTGACCGACTGCGATCTCGACAGCGTCGAGATACCGCTCGCGGTTGAATCGTCCGTCACCGTCGGTCACGTCCTCGTGCGTCGCGAATCGACCGACGAACCCCGTCGTCGCGACACCGGAGTCGGTCAGGGCTGCGACCGCGTCCCCCTCACCAAACACCAGCGCGCCAGCGCCGGCGCCAGCGGTCCGCTCGGCGGCCGACCCGGCCGGCGCAGAGAGCGCATCGCTCCCGACGACTAACACGGTGTCGGCATCGGTCGAAAGCGCGTCCCGCGCCGCGAGGAGCGCGTTCGTTCCGGCGCGGGCGCTCCCCTGGAAATCGCCGACGCGCGTGTCACGCCCCGCTCCGACCGCGTGGGCAACGTGGGCGGCGACCCCCCGCTCGACGAACGGGTCACTCGTCGTCGCCGCGAACACCGCATCGATCTGGTCACCGTCAGTCGACGCTTGCGTGAGTGCGTCCGTCGCCGCCTCGACAGCCATCGTCGTCGTATCCTCATCGTGGCCCGGGACGGCGGTTTCACCGTCACCCGCGTAGTCGCCGTACTGCTCGGCGATACGCGACCGCTCGATACGATAGAGCGGAATATACGCACCGTAGCCGAGTATTCCTGCCATGGTAATCCAAGACATGGAGGAACCCAATATAAATCCCTGCCCCACTCTGGAGATGGAGCGACGGTAATCGCCAGGCTGCGGGGTCGGCCGTTCGTGGTCCTCCTGAACTCGGCGTAGAACAGCCGCTGCTCGGAAGTTGGTATCGCCAGAATTGTGGTGGCTGGGGAGGCCCACGCCCGAGATTCGCGTCGGACGATAATCGCCCGGAAGTTGGATGGGCCAACTCGGATTTGAACCGAGGGCCTCCCGGTTATCAGCCGAGCGCTCATACCTGGCTGAGCTATTGGCCCAGGTCAGCGCATCTTAGCGTATCGTCGTCGGTTGTTTAACCGTTTCGTTTCGGTAGACGCTATCGGTCGTCATCGACGTTTCGGTACTCGTCGCCGTCCATGTCAATCGTGTCTCCGTCCGTCGATTTCGACCCAGTTCCGGGACCGGAACCGGTGCCCGTGCCCCCGTCGTTCGGGAACCCGCCCATGTAGACGTTGCCGGTAGCGAAGCCGCCGGTCTTGGCGTCGAGATACGGCGTGACGACGTACTTCTTCACGACGACGCGAATCGGGTACCGGGTCGGCGGCAGCGCCAACAGCAGCGCGACGAAGTCGGTGACCAGCCCGGGCGTGAGGAACATCGCGCCGGCGACCAACAGGAGCGCGCCGTCGACGACCTCGTCGGTCGGCATCTCACCGGTCGCGAGCTTCCGTTGGAGGTTGGCGAGCGTGCGTCTCCCCTCGGCGCGCACGAGCACCATGCCGACGAGCGCCGTCAGGACGACAAGCGCGACGATAGCGACCAGCGAGAGGCGGGTCGCGAGTACGGCGAGCAGCATCGCGTCCAACAGCGGCACCAACAGCAGGAGCGCGATGACCCGGAAGTCGATCTTCATACCTGATGGTGGGGGGCGGGGTCGGATAACCCTTTTCGAGCCGCGCGGCTCGCGGGCGTGAGAAGGACGAAGACGAGAGGCGTTACGCTTCGACGGTGACGGCTTCGATTTCGGCGTCTTCCTGTGGCTGGTCCTGTCGGTCAGTGGGGAGCGAGCCGAGCTCCTCGACCACGTCCATCCCGTCGATGACCTGCCCGAAGACGGCGTGCTTGCCGTCGAGGTGCGGCTGCGCGTCCAGGGTGATGAAGAACTGCGAGCCGTTGGTGTCCGGGCCGGAGTTCGCCATCGACAACAGCCCCGGGCCGTCGTGGGTCAGGTCGTCGTGGAACTCGTCGTCAAACTGGTAGCCGGGGCCGCCGCGGCCGGTCCCGGTCGGGTCACCGCCCTGGATCATGAACCCCCCGATGATGCGGTGGAACGGAACGCCCGCGTACAGCGAGTCGCCTCGTACCTCGCCGGATTCCGGGTCTTTCCACGTGTTTGTGTCCGGGGCCGGCGTCGCGTCGGCCGCGGGGTCTGCGCGGGCGAGCCCGAGGAAGTTCTCGACCGTCTTCGGCGCGCGGTCGGCGAACAGTTCGATGGTGATGTCGCCGTGGGTGGTGTGGAAGGTGACTGTCGGATTCTCCGGGTCGGCACGCTCGTTGTTCTCCATACCGACAGGTGGCGTGTTGCGCGCAAAAAGGTAGTGGAACCGACCAGTCACTGGTATGCCGACGTCGCGGCCGCCTCGAACGCCGCCGGCGATTCATCCCCTTCAACGCGTGTCGCCAGTTCACCGTCGACGAGAAACAGCGCCGTCGGGGCGACGGTCACGTCGTAGCGGTCACGGATGGTCGGCGCGTTCCCGCCGTCGACACCGAACGTCGCCACCGCGTCGGGAATCGCGTCTGTCACCGTTTCGAACTCTGCCTTCAGCCGTGTGCAGGGTCGGCAGTCGCGCGCGAAGACAAACACAACCGCATCGCGGTCGGCAAGCACATCGTCGGGCGACTTCGACAACAGCGGCAACGACCCCGGAACCGGTGAATCGCGGGCCGCAGCCACCATGCCGACGCTTACAAGGAGCGTCTCAGACGTGGCTCCGTCGAGAAACCGCTGGACCGCCTTCAGGATGCAAAACTCCTCGCGGGTCACGTCGTGGGTATCAATCTGTTCGGCGGCCGCCTTGGTCGAGAGGTCGAACGTCTCCGCGACCGCCGCGTGAAACTTGTCGGTCGGGCAGTCGCCGTACGTGGCACGGACGATACCGAGCGTGGAGGCGAACTCGTCGGTGAGTTCGACCCGGTCGTCCCGTTCGACGAGGACGGCCGCATCGGTGAGCCGTGTAAACAGTGCGCTGTCGTCGGCCATCTCAGACCCCCAGATACCGCTGTCGTGTCTCCTCGTCGGCCGCGAGTTCGTCGGCCGTCCCGTCGAAGACGACCTCACCCGCGTCGATGACGTAGGCACTATCTGCAATCTCCGTGGCGGCGACGGCGTTCTGCTCGACCAGCAGAATCGTGCGCCCGGAGTCGCGGATTCGCTCGATGGCTCGCTCAACAGTCTCGATAATCTGGGGGGCAAGCCCCTCGTACGGCTCATCGAGCAGAAGCATCTGTGTTGGCTGCCGGAGCGCGCGCCCGATGGCGAGCATCTGCTGTTCACCGCCAGACAGCGTCCCGGCCGTCTGATTGCGCCGCTCGTCCAGTCGTGGGAAATCATCGTACACGTCATCGAGAGACATGCCACTCTCCGTGGTTGCGACGGAGCGACCGAACCGGTTGGAGACGTTGCGCGCCACCTCCGGCAGATGGAGGTTCTCCTCGACGGTGAGGTTCGGGAAGACACGCCGCTCTTCGGGAACGAGTGAGATTCCTTGTGGAGCGACATCCTCAGCCGGTTGGCCGGTGATATCCTCGCCGCGGAACCGAATCGAGCCACGACGCACCTGTGGCGGGGTCGCCCCCGCGATACACCGGAGCGTCGTCGTCTTGCCGGCTCCGTTGCGACCCAACAGCGCGCAGATTTCACCCTCTTCGACTTCCATCGAGAGTTCACGGAGGATGTGGCTCTCATCGTAGTAGGCGTCGATACCGTCGACTGAGAGCATGCTCATCGGTCTGCACCTCCGAGATAAGCATCCTGAACGCGCTCGCTCTCGCGTATTTCCTCGGGCGTTCCCTGTGCGATGACGCTGCCGCGGTCAAGTACGATAATCCGGTCTGAGATGTTCATCACAATCTCCATGTCGTGTTCGACGAGCAGGAAGGTGAGGTCGCGTTCGGCTTTCACGTTCTCGATGAGTTCGACCGTCGCGGCGGTTTCCTCGGGGGACATCCCCGCAGTCGGCTCATCCATGAGAAGCAGGTCCGGTTCAGCCGCGAGGGCGATACCGAGTTCGAGCCGGCGTTTGTCACCGTACGGGAGGTCAGCCGCCGCTGTTTCGCGTTCGGCCCACAGCCCAACGTCTTGGAGCGTCTCCCGCGCAACGGCATCGACCTCGTCGTAGGAGTCGAGTCGCGAGAGCAGATTCAGCCGAAACGCGCCGTGTTCTGCGCCCAGTGCTGCGATGCGGGCGTTGTCGATGACCGGCAGTTGGGGGAAGATTGAGGCGGTCTGGAACGATTTCGAGACGCCCCGCTGGACCACGTCGTGAGGTTTGAGTCCGAGGATGGACTCACCGTTGAACCGAATCTCCCCCTCCGTCGGGTCGAGACGGCGCGTGATGAGGTTGATGAGCGTCGATTTGCCGGCTCCGTTCGGGCCGATGAGACTGACGCGTTCGTTGCTCTCGATGGAGACGGAGACGTCATCTGTCGCCGTCACGCCACCGAACCGCTTGACTAGATTCTCTGTTTCGAGTAGTGGCATTCAGTCGTTTCCTCCGTCATCTGTTGTCTGTGTGTGAGTTGTATCGTCACTCCCGACCATCGACCGGAGCCGTCTGAGACCGCCCCAGACGCCGTCGGGGAACAGCCAGACGATGACGACGAACAGGACGCCGAGCAGGAGATGCCACCGGTCACCGATGAGTCCAATCGAGCTAGCGACGTTGTCCATGTAGAGGTAGATACCTGCGCCGATGAAGCCACCAAACAGCGTTCCGACCCCGCCGAGGATGGACATGATGACCACGTCACCGGAGACAATCCAGTAGAACGGCGAGGCCGAGGCGTTGCCCGCCTGCAGTGCGTGTAGACCACCCGCAAGGCCGGCGAAGGCTCCGGAGGCCACGAACGCCGCAAGCTTGTACCGCCAGACGTTGAGTCCGACGAACGACGCACGCTGTTCGTTCTCCCTGATGGCCTTGAACACCAGTCCGTACGGCGACTGTAGAATGCGGTAGGCAACAGCCACGGAGACGAGCGTGAGGACACCGGTGACGGCGTAGAGCCACGACGGAATGATACCGAGCGGCGTCAACACCGGCAGTCCAGCATCGAGGGGAATCACGCCGAACAGCGAACTCGCATCAAGGATGAGTCCGTCCTCACCGTTGGTGAGTTGGCCGGCCGGGCCGAGCATCGTGTAGTAGATCATCTGGCCGAACGCCAGCGTGAGGATAGCGAAGTAGATGCCACCCCGGCGAAGGGAGAGATAGCCGATGAGTGCCGCAAGCAGGATGCCGACGACGACGGCCAACGCGACCGCGACGAGCGGGAAGGAGAACTCGGCGTGGTGAATCAACGCGCCGACAGTCATCCCGCCGGCACCCCAGAAGGCGGCGTGCCCGAAGGACAGAAGACCGGTGTAGCCGTGTAGAAGGTCATATCCCATCACGAAGATACCCCAGATGAGTATCGGGGTTGCTAACCCGGCGTAACCGTTGAGAACATCACTCACGACCGGGGCTTCCGCGAACAGATACGGGAACGCGAGCACGGCGAGTGCCGTGAGTCCGAGCACGCGCAACTCATCGCGCGGAACGCGCGGACTCATGAACTCACCTCCTCACCGAGGAGCCCCTGTGGCCGGTAAAGCAGGACCAACGCAGCAATCACGTAGATACCGACCTGTGACCAGGCGGTGAAATCAAGCCCGGCGATGGAGACGCGCACGAGGGTCGCCTGTGTGAGACCGAGCAACACCCCGCCGGCGACCGCGCCGCGTATCGACCCGACGCCGCCGATAACGACGGTGACGAAGGCGGGCACGAGAATGTCGGTTCCGCTGGTGTAGTTGATGGCCGCGATTGGCCCACCAACGACACCGGCTACCCCGGCGAGTGCCGACCCGATACCGAAGATGAGCAGATACGGCCGCGTAATCTTGATACCGAGCAGTCGAACCATCTCGGGGTCGACGGTGCCGGCCTTCACGACGAGTCCGAAGTCGGTGTACTCGACCAGTACGTACACCGCACCGACGAGCACCGCCGTGATGACGATAATCCAGAGTCGCCACTGTGGGAGTGAGATACCCGCGATAGGAACCGGGTCGGCGGCCCACACCGGCGGGTCGAATCGGTGACTTCCGCGACCGACCAACAGTCCGAGTAGCTCCTGAAGGATGATGGCGAGTCCGAACGTGACGAGAATCTGGTCCGTGTCGGGGCGGTCATAGAAGGCGCGTGCGACGAACCGCTCGAACAGCAACCCGAGCACGAACACGAGCAGCGCGCTCGCGAACAGGCCGGCGAGGAAGCCGGCGTCCAGCCCGATACTCGTGAACCCCCACTCGGCGAGATAGCCGCCGGGTTCGAACCCCTGTGCGACGTACAGCCCGAAGAACGCGCCGACGAGATACAACGCGCCATGTGCGAAGTTGACGAACTCGACGGTCCCGAGGATAATCGAGAGACCGACGGCCAACAGGACGTAAATCGCACCCTGTTGTAGTCCATCAAGCAGGAGCGAAACCACTTCGATGAGGAGACTCACCGTCGGGCCCCCGTGAACGTTGTGTCACTCATGGCGACATGGAAAGACGGACGGCTCACTGTGGCTCTGCAGGTCCCAGCGTACATTCGGCGGCCGGGCCGGAGTCACAGCCGTAGCTCACCTGTGACCGGTCGGTCAGATTCACGATATCGAAGTAGTTGCCGGTGGATATCTCGTCGGCGGGGAGTCCCCGAACAACCGGGACGGCACGCTGTGCTTGGTGGTCACAGCCGCGCATCGTCTCCTCACCCATGCCGATGTTGTTGTAGTCGTAGTCTTCGAGTTCACCGATGACGTCGATAGGATTGAACGAGCCAGCGCGCTCGACGGCAGCGGCGTAGTTGAGCGTCTGGGCGTACGCGAGCTGTGCGACCCCTGACGGCGTGCGGTCGTACTCTGATTCGAACGTCTGTGTGAACTCGTTCGACGGCGTGTTGTCGATGGCAGAGTCCCACGCGACGGTCCCGAACACACCTGAGATGGCGTCACCGGCCGCGCTTGCCATCGGACGGTTGTACAGTGGCAACACGATTTCCATCTCCTCGTTGAGACCGGCATCGACCGCCTGCTGGACGGAGGTTGCCCCGTCGAGTCCGTAGTGGTCGAGCAACAGCACGTCCGCCCCGGAGTTTGCCGCCTCCGAGAGGAACGAGGAGTAGTCGTCCTCACCGAGTGGGGTGGCGACGGAGTCTGCTTCCGTCCAGCCGGCCGTCTCGGTGAGGGTGCGCCGCATCGACGCTTGGACCGACTCACCCCACGTGTAGTCGGCGTACAGCTGATAGAACGTGTTGTCACTGCCGTACTCTTCCTGTAACACGGGGGCAAGTGCCTCTGCCGTGTGGTAGGCGTTGAACATCTCGCGGAAGCCGTAGCGGGCACAGTCCGCGCCGGTCGTCGCGTTCGAGTGCGTGAGACAGGCCATGAAGATGACGTTCTGTGCCTGACACTCCGCTTGGACGTTGATGGCGACCGACGAGGAGGAGCCGCCGGTGACCATGATGGCGTTTTCCCGCTCGATGAGCTGTTTGGCGTTCTCGCGGGCCCGGGTCTTGTCCGTCCCGGTGTCCATCACCTCGTAGTCGATGGTTTTGTCCGCGACACCGTCACCGGAGAGGCCGTCGAACTGTGAATCGACCCAGCCGCCACCGTTGTTCAGATGTTTGACCGCCAGCTCGTAGGCTCGCAGTTCATCCTCACCCTCGGAGGCGTACGGTCCCGAGCGCGGGATGTTGAAGCCGAACGTCGCCGTGTCTCCCTCGATTGGGTAGTTACCGATCGATTCGCCGCTGGAGCTGGTGAGTGAGCTACACCCCGCAAGGCCAGCGATACCGGCCGCGCCGGCCGCCTTCATCACGGTTCGTCGAGTGTGGTTGGTATCGTTCATCACGATAGAGACACCCATTGTACACTATGGTATAAGTATAGAGTAAAAATATGATAAATATCCACACGGCGGAAGGAACACCCGACCTGAGACGAAACCCCGTGAGCGTTACTTCTCGGCCAGTTCGTCGCGAATCTGCTCGGGGACGGAGGGGTCACGCAGCGTCGTCGTGTTGCCCAACTCCTCCTCGTTGGAGATGTTCTCCAAGATACGGCGCATAATCTTGCCCGACCGCGTCTTCGGCAGGTCGTCGACGAAGATGACGTTCGCCGGGCGGGCGAACTTTCCAATCTCGTCCTCGACGGCGCGGACGATTTCCTCGCGTACGGTATCGCTCTCCTCGATACCCTCACGCAGGACGGCGTACACGTCCGGCACCTCACCCTTTTCCGTGTCTTCGCGGGCGGCGACAGCGGCCTCTGCGACCTTCTCAACCTCTGCGACGGCAGATTCCAGTTCCATCGTCCCGAGCCGGTGGCCGGCGACGTTCATCACGTCGTCAAGTCGGCCGAGCACGCGCCAGTAGCCGTCTTGGGCTTGGACTGCCCCGTCGCCCGCCTTGTAGTTCCAGTCGCGCCAGTCGTCGGAATCGGTGTCGGAGTACTCCGCCCAGTAGGTGTCGATGAACCGCTCGTCGTTGCCGTAGACGGTCTGGAGCATCGAGGGCCACGGCCGCTCGATGATGAGATTGCCGGCCTGTCCCGACGCCTCGGGCAGTGTTTTGCCGTCATCACCGACGAGTGCCGCCTCAATACCCGGACAGGCACGCCCCGCAGAGCCGGGTTTCATATCGTCTAACGCCGGCAGGTTCGTGAGCAGGTGACCGCCGGTCTCGGTCTGCCACCACGTATCCACGATGACGGCATCCTCGTCGCCGATGTGTTTGTAGTACCAAAGCCACGCCTCCGGCTGAATCGGCTCGCCGACCGTCGTCATGTGCCGGAAGTCGAAATCGTACTTCTCGGGGTACTCTTCGCCCCACTTCATGAACATCCGGACCGCCGTCGGCGAGGTGTGGAAGATATCCACGTCGTACTTCTCGGCGATCTCCCAGATGCGGCCCTTGTGCGGATAATCCGGCGTATCCTCGTACATCACGCTGGTCGTCCCGAGCGCGAGCGGGCCGTAGACGATGTAGGAGTGGCCGGTAATCCAGCCGATGTCGGCCGCACACCAGTAGGTGTCACCCGGCTCGATGTCGAGGACATTTTTTGCCGTCGCGGTGACGTAGGAGAGATAGCCGCCGGTGCGGTGTTGACACCCTTTCGGTTTTCCGGTCGTTCCCGAAGTGTACATCAAGAAGAGCGGGTCCTCCGCGTCACGAGAGACGGGGTCGACACGCGCACCGGCGTGCTCGTCGAGCAGGTCGGCCATCCGGACGTAGTCGTCCGATACGTCGGCCTGTGGTTCGTCGTGGCGCAGCCACGCCAACACGTCGGGGTCGCGCTCGGTCTGTTCGAGTGCCTCGTCCGTCTTCTCGATGTGGTCTAAGAACTCACCGCGGCGGTAGTAGCCGTCGATGGTGACGATGAAATCAGAGTCGGCGGAGTCGGTGCGCTCGGCGAGCGCCTGCGCGGAGAAGCCCGCGAACACGACCGAATGGGGTGCACCGATGCGGGCACACGCCAGCATCGTAATCGGGAGTGCGGGCACCATCGGCAGATGGATGGTCACCACGTCGTCCTCCTCGACCCCTTGTGCCCGGAGGGCGGCAGCCGTCTCGTTCACCCGGCGGTAGAGGTCCTGATAGGTGAGATTCACCTGCTCGCCGTCGGATCCCTCCCAGAGGATGGCGGTCTGGTTCTTTCGCTCGTCGAGATGGCGGTCGACGCAGTTGTGGGCGGCGTTCAGCTTCCCGCCGACGAACCACTCGAAGAAGGGGGGATTCGAGCCGTCGAACGTCTGGTCCCAGCGTTCATCCCAGTCGAGTAGTTCGGCGTAGCGGTCGAACCCCTCGGGGAACTCGCCGACCTCGTCGTAGATGTCGCGGTCGGTCGCGTTGGCCTGCCCGACGAACTCCGGTGGTGGCCGAAAGTACTCCTGTTCACGGAGCCTCGATTCCAGTTGGATATCCGCTGTGTCCTCATCAGACATGGTAGCTTATCCACCCGACAGATGGGTATTAATCCCGTCGCCTAACTATGCCAATTCGGTGTCGCTTTCCCCGTCGAAAAAGGCGGCAAGCAGTTTCCGTTGGGCGCGCCGGAGATGGTTGTGCAGGGTAGGAGAGGAGACGCCGACGGAGTCGGCCAACTCCTCGGCGGTGGAGCCGCGTGGCCAGTCGAAGTAGCCGGCGTGGTATGCGACCTGTAGCACGGACTGTTGCCGGTCGGTAAGTGCGGTTTCGAGTGCCTGTTGGAACTCCGTCGCCGTCCGCACCGACCGCTCGATTTCGCGTTTCGCCAGCAGACCAACGCCCGGATAGGCGGCTTTCAGCCCGTCGATGAACTCACGCACGTCTGCGGTCGGAGCCAACTCACACGAGAGCGTGATGACGCCGTCGTCTGCGGTGAGTGACGTGAGACTCGCGCCGCGGTCAATAATCTCACTGGGGAGTGAGCCGCCCGTCGCCGTGAGTTCGAGCAGCGAGCCGTCGCTCGCGGCGGCGACGAGCCGGGTAGACGTGCCGACCGCTCCGAACGCTTCGAGTGCACGCTCGGCGGAGACACCCGAAACCGTGACGTAATAGAGCAGCGAGCCGTCGTTGAGCGGAACCAACCCCTCGACCGTGAGCGTACAGCCGAGCTGTGCCGACAGCTCGCCGAACAGCGAGTCGGTGTTGTCACCGCGTAGCTCCAGCTCCACGACCGCGTCAGCAAGCAGGAGCTGTTTCCACTCAATGGCGGCGAGCGTCTCGGCAATCCGGCCACCCAGCCCGCGGAGCGCCCGTTGCTCGCCACCACCGACGGTGTCGGTTGCGACGACGACGAGACAGCCGTGGTCGGTGTCGCCGGTCGTGAGCGGAATCGCGACCTGTTGCTCGTCGACAGTCAGTTCACCAGCCTCGATAGCCGTCACAGCGAGTGGGGCCACACCGTCAGGCACGTCACCGGCAGTCGCCACCGGGGAAGCTGACGCCGTAACAGGGGTATCGAACGCGGCCACGCCCGCATAGAGGTCACCGGCGACGAGCCGCTCACAGACACGGGTGAACACCCCCTGTCGGGTGCCGGTGTCAGCGAGTACGGAGCCGGCAGCGAGCGTTCGCCGCTGGGCGTCGTCGAGTCGTGGGGAGTGCGTCGCGTTCGTCGCTGTTTCGGATTTGAGTGTCACGACGAAACCATCGTGTCCTGCACCCAGCGGGGAGAGTGAGAGCGTTCCGTCGAGAGTGTCTCCATCGGGAAGGGTACAGACGACCGAGCCGCGCCATCGGCCCCCATCGAGTGCCGTCTCCCACGCGCGACTGAAGGAGTCGCCGTCGGTCGGGGTGAACAGCGAACGGAGTTCACGCCCGGCAAGCGTCGTCATGTCGTGGCCGGTCGTCGTCTCGAACTGCTCGTTCGCGCGGGTCACGTGTCCGCTTGCATCAAGCACGAGTGCGGGGACGTCAACCTCAGCGAATACCCGTTCAGGCGTGGTGTCGGCGCGGTCGAACGCCGCCGCGATGGCCGAGCGGTCCAGCCGCGCGGGGTCGTCTGCCACTCCATCAAGCCGTGTCCAGCCGCCCGAGACCATCACGGCGGCCGGCGGGACACCCCGGCGGAGTTGTGACTGAGCACAGTAGCGGCGAACGTCTGCCGTCGAGACGTCGTCGAGTTCGGCCGCCGTCGCCGCGTCGCCGACGAGCATCTGGACGCGCCGGGCCGAGAGGTCGAATATCGGTTCATCCTCACGAATCCCGTTGCTCTCGATGTAGCGGTCGAGTTCACGTTTCACCGAGGTGGGGAGATACGCATCTCGCGTGCCGTCCTCTTCGGGAACGACGAGAAAGTGGTGTGGCGTCCCGTCATGTGGGGTGACACGAATCAAGGGAGGCCGAAGCTGGACGATTTCGGTCGGCCGGAGCCCGACCTCACCACAGAGCCGGACGAGCAGCCGCGTCCGATGGGTTGTCGCCCCGTCTCGGAGCCGCTCGTACTGCTCGTCGGCAAGCCGTGTGCGGTCACCGTTCGCGGGCATCTTTCGAATTCTCTTCGCGTGGCGAAATAAGCACTCGGGCAAGATACCGAACCGCTCGCGCACCAACATCGTGGTGAAAACCGGAACGTCGTGCCGAAACCGCGCTGAGTGTGTGTCGATTGGCGGTGAGCATCCGCAGATGTTTCGAGTTGATGCGCGCTGGCGAAACGGCTACTCGTCGCGCGTTACCGTCTCGATTTCGCCGACCGTCTCGGGGTTGCGGAGCGCGGAGGTGTCACCATAGCTGTCGCCGTCGGCGATTGCACCCAGTAGTCGACGCATAATCTTCCCCGAGTGCGTCTTCGGGAGTTCGGGGATGAAGACGATCGCACCGAAGCGGGCAGTCGGGCCGAGCCGTTCGCTAACGTGGTGTTCGATGCGGTCACGGAGCTGTTCGTCACCGCTTTTGCCGTGTTTGGTACAGACGTACGCGAGTGCCGTCCCACCCCGCTCGTTCGCCTCGACGACGGCTGCCTCTGCGACCCCATTTACATCGATGATGGCACTTTCGAGCGTTGCCGGGCCGAAAGCGGTGTTGCCGACGGTGACGGTATCATCCTCACGCCCGAGGAAGGTGACGTAGCCGTCCTCGTCGATGACGGCGCGGTCGCTGGTGACGTAGTACCAGTCGTCGGCGTTCGCGCCGCTGGCCTCGGCCGCAAGCGACTGTGACATTCCGGGCCACGGTGACGTGACCGCGAGATAACCAGATTCGCCGGGAGCGACCGGTTCACCCTCCTCGTCGATGACGGCGATATCGACGCCAGGAAGCGCAGGGCCGGCACTTCCCGGCTTCATGTCGTCAACGCCGGGGAGCGTCGAGACGAGGATGCCCCCCGTCTCCGTCTGCCACCATGTGTCAACGACCGGCGTATCGCCGCCGCCGACATGGTTGCGATGCCAGTTCCACGTGCGCGGGTCGATTGGCTCACCGACCATCCCGAGCAGACGAAGCGACGAGAGATTGTGTGATTCGGGGTGTGTCTCCCCCCACTTCATGAAGGCGCGCACGGCCGTCGAGGCGGTGTAGAAGGTGTCGACGCGGTGGCGCTCGACCAACTGCCACATCCGGTCTTTCTCCGGCTGGTCGGGGGCACCCTCATACAGCAGCGTCGTCGCCCCGAGCGCGAGGGGCGCATACACCATGTAGGAGTGGCCGGTAATCCACGCCACGTCGGCGGCACACCAGTGGGTGTCGTCCGGCTTGATATCGAGGACGCTGTGGCCGGTCCACGCGACGTGGGCGAGATAGCCACCCGTCGTGTGGGTGACGCGGGACGGCTCGCCCGTCGTGCCGGAGGTGTAGATGACGAACAGCGGGTCGGTCGCAGCCCGTGACACCGGCTCGACCGTCTCGTTGCGGTGGGCGTCCAACAGCGTCTCGTAGCGGCGGTGTTCCTCGCCGAGATAGACGGCGTCATCGTCGAGTCGCCCGACGACGACCGGCTCCACGTCGTGGTCGACCGACATCCGGGCGGTGTCGGCGGTCGTGAGCTGGTTCACCGCGCTTCCGCGTCGGTAGTAGCCGTCACAGGTGACAAGATAGCCGGATTCGGTGCGGTCAAGTCGCGTCGCGAGTTCATCGGCGGAAAAGCCCGCGAAGACGACGTTGTGGAGCGCGCCGATGCGGGCACACGCCAGCATGGTGACGACCAGTTCGGGAATCACGGGAAGATAGCAGGTGACCACGTCACCGGTCTCAACGCCAAGCTCACGGAGTGCGGCGGCGGCTTCGTTCACCTCGCGGTGTAAGTCGAGATACGTGTAGAGCCGGGTGTCGCCGTCAGCTCCCTCCCAGCGGATAGCAACCCGGTTTTTGCGCGTCTCCAGATGCCGGTCAAGGCAGTTGGCAGCCGCGTTGAGCGTTCCGTCGGCGTACCACTCGACGGTGTCGTCATCGGGCAACGGCTGGTCGGGGGGTGTCTCCCACGTCAGTAGCTCGGCGGCACGCTCCCAGACGGCGTGTGATTCCGCATCAACCACCGAGTTGGAGGGACTGACGTTCGCCTGCTCTACGAACGACGCTGGAGGCGAAACCGTATCTCGGCGACCGGGTGTGTGTTCACCACTCATTCAGCTATCGGGAGACTCGGGAGAGGCATCTATAAGCGTTCGGTCAAATCTGGCTCAGAACTCGCGCAGCGCGTCGAGTCGGTCGGCGGCAGCGCCGGAGTCGATTGCCTCGCGCGCTTGGTCGAGTCCGTCCTCGATGGAGTCGGCGTCTTCGCCCGCGTAGATGCGGAGCGCGGCGTTGAGCGCCACGGCGTCGGCGAAGCTTCCCTCGCGCTCGCCGGTGAGCACGGCCTCGGTGATTTCGGCCGACTCGCCGGCCACGTCCTCGACGCCGAGCGTCTCCTCCTCGAAATCCATCCCGTAGTCGGGGGTTTCGATGGTGAAGTCATCCACGTCGCCACCGGACCACTCGGCGACCGTCGTCGACCCCGGACGGATGTCGTCGTACCCCTCCATCCCTTGGAACATCAGGACACGCTCCACGTCCGAGGAGCGCGCTTCCTGGAACGTCTCGATGATGCGAACCGCGTACGGGAGATGATAGAAGGAGCCGAGATGCGTCGACGCCTCGGCGGGATTCGCCAGCGTCTCGATGGTGTTGACGAAGGTGCGGACACCCATCGCGGCGCGGCGGTCCGAGAGCGCGTCGATTGCCGGCGCGAAGTTGGGCTGGTAGTAGAAGCCGAAGCCGACCTCGTCGGTCATCGCCGCCGAATCTTCAGGCGCGAGGTCGGTCTCGACGCCGAGTTCATCGAGGACGTGTTTGTAGGCGTCCTGCTTCTGTGTCGGCACGCGGTCGCCCGAGTGGACGACGACGGGCGTGCCGGCCGCGGCGGCGACGAGTCCCGCGGCGACACCGAGAATCGCGGTGCGGCCCTTGCCGTCGTAGTTCGCGCCGCAGTCGACCGGGTCACAGTCGGGCGCGGCGGTATGGGTGTCGGCGGCCATCTCGTCGACGAACGCGCCCAGCTCCTCGGGCGTGTTGCGCTTCCAGCGGTTGGCGAGCCAGAACGCGCCCAGCGTCGTCTGGTCGGGTTCGCCGTCGAGAATCCGGCGGAACGCCTGGCTGGCCTGCGGGCGTGTCATGTCGTCTGCGGACTTGTGGCCCGAGCCGACGACCTCCGTCATCAGTCGGACGAGCGGCCACTCCTCCTCGGTCGCGTTCGTTGTTGCCATATCCGTTCGTGGGGGCGCGCGCGCCGAAAATCCGTCGGCTCCGGCTAGCTGGCTACTATCGTGACGCCCGCCTTTCATCCCCGATGCGTGCGTCGGTTGTGTATGGAACTCCTCCCGCTCGCCCCGGACACCCCGCACTTTTACGCCACGTTGCGGCTCTACGAGGAGCTGGTCGAGGCCGTCGCGGCGGCGTAGGAACCGAAAACGGGGTATAGCTACCCCACCTAAGAGAGATAATGAGCCAGCAGGCCGACTGGCGTATCGGACTCGACGCCACCGACGCCGCCCTCATCGACGAGTACCAGAGCGGCTTTCCCGTCACCGAACGCCCATTTCGCGTCCTTGCCGACGAGCTTGGTATCGAGGAGTCAGAGGCACTCGACCGGGTCCAGCGGCTCCGCGAGGACGGGATTTTCCGCCGCTTCGGCGCGGTGTTGAATCCCCCCGTCATCGGTTCCTCCACGCTCGCGGCCGTCAGCGCCCCCGAGGAACGCTTCGATGAAATCGCCGCCATCATCAACAGCCACCGGCAGGTGAACCACAACTACCGGCGCGAACACGAGTGGAACATGTGGTTCGTCGTCACCGCGAGCGACCGCGACACCCGCAACGAGATTCTCGCCGACATCGAGACCGAGACCGGCTGTGCGGTCCTGAATCTCCCGATGTTGACGGACTACTACATCGACCTCGAGTTTCCGGTCGTCAACGAGGACCGCTTCGCCCGCGAGTCGCTGACCGAGACCGAGGTGAGCGCGACCCGCATCTCCGAGCAGGCCACCGGCGACCTCTCCGCGCTCGACCGCCGCCTCCTGCTCGCGATTCAGGACGGCTTTCCGCTGTCGCTGACGCCGTACGCCGACATCGCCGCCGACCTCGACGTGGACGTGGCGTCGGTGCTCGACAGCGTCGAGCGCCTGCGCGAGAACGGCTGCATCAAGCGCATCGGCTGTGTCGTCAACCACGTCGTCACCGGCTTCGACAGCAACTGCATGGTCGTCTGGAACGTCCCCGACGACAAGCTCGACGAGTACGGCGAGCGCGTCGGCAGCCTGCCGTACGTCACCCTCTGTTATCACCGCCCGCGGCGGCCCGAGCAAGGCTGGGAGTACAATCTGTTCACGATGGTCCACGGGCGCGATTCGGCGGCCGTCGACGAGGTCATCGACGAACTCGCGAGCGAGTATCTCCCCGTCAACCACGAGCGGCTCTACTCGACGGCGACGCTCAAACAGACCGGCGCACAGTACGAGCGACTCGTCGAGGAGTAAATTCGCCCCGTTTTACCCCCAAAAGAACTATCTGACATCCACCTGAACAACGCAGCGTGTCAGATAATGAAACAGTACAGGGGTGACGGCGACGACAGATGCGACTGCTGATTACGCTCGACGCCGACGCCGACGCCGAGTATCGGACCGACTACCACCACAAGCTCCGTGGACGGCTTTGGCGAGCGCTTGACGGAACGGAGTACGGGAGCGAGCACGACGACGGGGAGCCGACCGGACTCGCATTCTCGAATATCTTCCCGTGGGGACAAATTGTGGAGGACGACGAGCGGTCGCTACTCGTCGCCTCACCGCGCGAGGGGTTGTTGGCGACGATGGCGGAGTCGCTCAAGCAGCATCCGGAGTTCAACGTCGGTGACATGCCGTTCACCGTGACGGACCTCACACCCGTCGAGCCGGATGTGGGCGAACCGGGTACCCGGGGAGTCATCGAGACAGCCACCGGCGTCGTGATTCGGCTCTACGACGAGCGCCGAGAACAGTACGGCATCGACGGTGAGTCCGGGTCGCCTCCTCCTTCGAGAGTGTGTCCAACGAGTAGATGAACATGCCAACCAGTCGATTGGTTAAAATCAAAACATACCGTCGGTCGGATTCGCGCTATGCAGATTGTGAGGGGCGAGAAGCCACTAGCACAAACTGAGATGCGCTCCAGAGGGATCAGTTGAGTCTATAAAAACTCTCTCGGCCGTGATCATCCTGCCACGCGAACGCGTACAGCCGGCGGGCTGGAAGCCGTGTCAGCTGTCGCCCGTCGCTGCTTTCTCCGGTCGCGAGGTTCCACGACACACCGTCGCCGTACAGCGTCTCGTCGCGGAATTCGAACTGGTCGCCCGGATGCGCGAAGGCGTGAAGGTCACCACCACTACTGACGATGAGCACGCTGCGTCCACCGACGGAATCAGAGACGACGCCGCCTTCCGATTGAATCACGGACAGCGGGTACCCCACTGCGTCGCCGTCGTGAACAATCCCCAGTACCGTCGTTTTCGCGCTGATGTCGTCTCTGTCCCACGTCCGTTCCGGTCCTTCGCCGCGCATCGCTCGCAGGCCGAATGCCTCCTTCGACTCATATCGCTCGTAGGGCGTCATGTCGTACGCCGTTTTGGGTGAGCCACGTCGCGGGTCGCGCTCGCCGCCGTACACAGGCTGTAGCACGATGCCATCTGGATACGCCTCGCGAAACTGGTGCCATGACATCATGGACGCAGGGACGACCGGCAGTGACTCCCCGTCGAGCGGCCCAGTGATGGCTTCTCCGAGCGGTTGTTTCCACTCCGATTCAGTCTCGTGGTCGTACATCACGAGTGCGTCGTCAGCGAGCTTTCCGGAGGTACCGAACGTCAGTACCTGTCCCCCTGCCGCCCGGACGTAGACAATGCCGCTGGCACAGATTGGACACCACGTAACCGCGATCGGGAGCTGCTCGTCGGAGGCGTCTGAAGATGTGAACGTACCGGAGTGGAAGCTTCCATCGAGTACGTCGTTGACGATTTCGTGATAGCTGAGGATGCGAACCGGATACGCGCGCGGTGGATCACTTCCAACGACGATGACGTCATCGTCGTCGTCACCGAAGTACGACGAGCCAAACGACGGCTCGTCAATACTCGGAATCGAATCTTGCGGAAGCACATCCTGGATATCCATATGCAGCACACGATTGGCGTGTGTTTAATCGCTGGGTCCGCCTGCTTGTCGGAGCAAAACGGACGCAATGCGACGAACGCAGACGACGCGATTGCACGGCCGGCGTGGTTCGGAGGATCACTCCTCAACGACGAACTGCCCGGCTGCCCGTGTCCTGATTGTCACCGTCGCCACGCGGACGGTGAATGCCGTCAACAGGAAGAACGGCGACAGCGCGAAGATGAATACATCCCCGGGTCGCTCCACTGGATATCGAGTCGAGCGCTCTCGGCGTCGTCGCTCGTCGCCGGCTGGCTGTCCACGCGGGGCCAATCTGGGGCGCTCGCTGGGCGGTGTAGCCGGTCACAACCACGGCGATTTATCTTGGCTTGGCTGTCACCACCACCATGGACATCTCCGAGACGAGTGCGGCCTGCGGGGACGTACTCGACACGCTTCGTGGCGCGATTATCGCCGAGGACGCCTTCTTCGAGGACATCCTGCTCGGACTGCTCTCGCGTGGTCACGTCCTCATCGAGGACGTTCCCGGCACCGGGAAGACCTTGACCGCGCGGTCGATGGCGACCGCACTCGGACTTTCGTTTTCCCGCATCCAGTTCACGCCCGACCTGCTCCCCTCGGACGTGACGGGCACGACGATCTACGACGAGGGCACCGGCGAGTTCGAGTTCTCCGAGGGTCCCATCTTCGCGAACGTCGTCCTCGCTGACGAGATCAACCGCGCGCCGCCGAAGACACAGGCCGCGCTGCTAGAGGCGATGGAGGAAGAACAGGTCACCGTCGACGGGACGACCTACGAACTCCCGAGTCCGTTCTTCCTCATCGCGACCCAGAACCCCGTCGAGCAGTCTGGTAACTTCCCGCTGCCCGAAGCGCAACTGGACCGCTTCAGCGTCAAGACCTCGATGGGCTACCCCGACACCGACGGCGAAATCGAGCTGTTGAAGCGGCGACTCGACCGCGTAGAGCAGTCGCCGTCGGTCGAGCCGGTGCTCGACACCGAACGCGTGGTCGGAGCACGCGAAGCGTCCGAAGCCGTTCGCATCGAGGAGGATCTGCTCGCGTACATGGTCGACGTGACACAGGCCACCCGGAGTGATCGCCGGGTCGAGGTGGGCGTCTCGCCCCGCGGAACCCAGCGACTCCTCGAGGCGACGCGGGCGGCGGCGACGCTCGCCGACCGAGATTTCGTCACGCCCGACGACGTGAAACGCGTCGCGACGCCGGTGCTCGCACACCGACTCATCTTGACGCCGGACGCGACCGTCGAGAACATCGACAAGCGAGACGTGCTCGCGGACGTGTTAGACCGCGTGGAAGTGCCGACCGTCTAGAGATCGCCCCGACGGAACCGTCGGTAGCCGACGGCGAAGGGGACCAGACCCCACGCCGCGAGGACGGCGACCGCGACGACCGGCGAGATGAACCACGTCTCGTTTTGCGCTGCGACCGCCGGCACGGGACCGACGCCGATTACCTCACCGAGCAGGTACGAGACGGCCACGTTCGGCGAGAAGAACTTGGCGAACACCGCCCAGGTCGGCGGGTTGGCGGCAATAGTGGCGGTGTTCAGCCGGAAGAGAATGAGCGCGACGATATCGATAAACTGCGTCCAGAAGACGACGAGCCCGATATACGCACCGAAAGCCGCGGTGATGACCCGCCGGGTCGTCGCCAACCCCATCGATAACCCCGTCGCGAGCGCGACGAACACCGCGGCGTAGGCGGCCGAGACGACGCCGAGTCCGAGCAGTGCGAGCGGGTCGAAGCCGTCGAACGCGACCGCCGTGACGATTCCCGAGAGAAGCGTCCCGAGACCGATAGCACCCGCGATGACGGCGGTTCTGGCGACGAACTTCCCGACCGCGAGGTCGAGCCGCGAGTGGGGAAACGAGAGCGTGAGCGCGGCCGACCCCGACGTGCGCTCGCCGACGACCGACTCGTAGCCAAAGACGATAGCAAGCAGCGGGACCAACGCCGCGAACACGAATCCGAGCACGTCGACGTACGGAGTAAACTCCGGCGTTCCGTAGAGGAACGCGCCAGCGATCCCGAGATACGCGAGCAGGAAGACGACGACCAGCCCCCACGCTCCGCGGGCGCGGCGTGCGATCCGGAGGTCGTTGCGCGCGATGGCGCGCCAGCTCACCGTCGATCACCCCTGTGACGGCGGCTCATAGGTCCGTCCCCCGGAAGCGACGGTAGCCACCGACGAGCGGGCCGACGAACCACGCGAACAGGAGCAGGACGGCCACCTCTCCGCCCAGATACCACGGCGCGTCGGGACCGAGGAACGTCCCGGTCTCGCGTCCGACGACGAACCCCTCAACGATGCGGTCGTAGACGAGCGACGGCTCGGCGCCGTAGACGAACAGCGCCCAGTCTGGCAGTCCGCCGGCGGGCGTCGCCAGTCCCAGCGCGTCCAGCACGCGCGCGAACGTCCCCCGGAGGTTCCGCCAGAACAGGACGGCGACGATGACGGCGAACGCGCCGACGGTCGCCCGACGCGGCGAGGCCGTCAGCGTCGAGAGCGCCAGCGAAATCGCAAACAGGGCGAGAGCAAACAGCAGCGTCGCGCCGAGATAGACGAGGAACGTCACGCCGTCGACCGTCCCGAACGGGTATGAGACGAGCCACCCCCCGACGAGCAGGCCGGCGAGGATGGAACCGACGATGACGGTTCCGCGGGCCGCGAACTTCCCGGCGAGCACGTCCCAGCGAGAGTGTGGTAGCGTGAGCAGGAGTGTCAGCCGGCCGGCCGCGCGGTCGGCGACGATGGCTCGGTAGCCGACCAGCAGCGCGAACACGGTGACGACGAGCGGGACGAGCCCCGACAGTTGACTCGCGTACGTCGCCACGTCGCCGCTGGTCGAACCGCCGGCGACGTAGCCGCCGGCGACGAACACGAACGCGACGAACGCCATGCCGATACGCATCGAGCGACCCTCGATTACGTCGGCGAACTCGCGGCGGGCAATCGGTCGCCACGACATCAGGCCGTGCCCCGCGTGTATTCGACGAACAGGTCTTCGAGCGACGCCTCCTCGGTCGAGAAGTCCACCACGTCGACGCCCCGCTCGTCGAGCGCGACGAGGACATCCAGCTTCGCGTCGTCCTCGCAGGTGACGACGAACTGACCGTCCTCGTCGAGCCACGCCGAGTCGACGCCTTCGGTCGCTTCGATGGTCTCGATGTGCGCCTCGTCGGGCGTATCGACGGTGATGAGCAGCTTCGTCCCACCGCCAGCCGTCTCGCGCAGTCCTTCGATGGTGTCGACGGCCGCGAGCGTGCCGTGGTGCATGATGCCGACGCGGTCGGCGACGGCCTCCACCTGTTCGAGGACGTGCGAGGAGAAGAAGACTGTCGTCCCCCGCTCGTTCTCCTCGCGGATAATCTCCCGCATCGCCTTCGCGCCGTTGGGGTCCAAGCCGCTCGTCGGCTCATCGAGGACGAGCAGGTCCGGGTTCCCGACGAGGGCCATGCCGAGCACGAGCCGTTGGGCCATCCCCTTCGAGTAGCCGCCGGCGGGACGGTCTGCGGCGTGCGTGATGTCGAGGCGGTCGAGCACGTCGAACGGCTCCCCCTCGACGCCTTTCGACTCCATGGCGAACTCGATGTGTTCGCGCCCGGTCAGCGAGTCGTAGACGGCGTACCCCTCCGGGAGCACCCCCATGTGTTTGCGGGCGGCGACGCTGTCGGCCTGACAGTCCTTTCCGAACACCTCGATGGTCCCCTTCGTCGGGCGGGCGAAGTCCAACAGCATGTTGATGGTCGTGGACTTGCCCGCGCCGTTGTGGCCGAGGAAGCCGAACACCTCACCCTCCTCGACGGTGAGATCGATACGATCGACGGCCGTCACCGAGCCGTACCGCTTGGTCACGTCCTGTGCGCGTATCGCTGGCATACTGACTGAGCGTTCAGCGGTCGGAGTGATATGTTTTCCCCACGACTACTTCTGTCGGTAGGCGTCGCGACGGTGGCCCACCCGCTCTATCGTCGCCGCCTCAGCCTCGTGAAGGTCCGCGAGGAACTCGAACAGCGCCGCGTGTCCGTCGATGCTCTCGTCGACGAGATACTCGACGTACCGGCGCTTGCGGGCGAGGTCGGTCTCGATGTCGGCGGCCGTCCGGTCGGTTCGGCGAGCGAGTTGCGCCGTCAGTTCCTCGGCGAGCGAGACGCCCTCGCCGCCGCGCGCCCACAGTTGTGTCCACGACGGGTCGTCCTCGCCGGCGAAGTAGCCGACCGCGGTGACCCGTCGTTTCCCGTCGACGTGGCGAGTGACGAGGACGATGTCGAAATCACGGGCGGCGTCGGCGGTCCACGCGTCGAGTCGGGACGCGAGCGCGTCGGGATTGCGAGCGTCGACGGTCGCGATGACGCCCCCGCCCGCGGCGAGTCGCTCCGCGAGCAGGTCACCGCGTGCCGGCCCGTCCACGTCGTCGAGGACGGTGACTGCCGGATTCAACGCAGCGAGCTCTTCGCCCACGTCTGCCGTCGTGACCCGGCGCTCAGGGTCGACGTGCGCGTGGGTCGCGAGTCGGAGCGACGACTCGTGCGGGACGGCGACGCCCGCCGTGTCGCCGGCGACGACCGGCCGGCGGTCGTGCGGGACGAACGGGAGGAGGGCGTTCAGGAGGGTGGTCTTGCCGGCACCACGTCCGCCGCTGATGGCAATTCGCCCACGGTGCTCGGCGAGGAGCCAGCAGAGCGCGGCCACCTCGGCGGGGAGTCTGTCCTCGGCGACGAGTCCGGGAGCCGTCGGCGGGTCGGCCGGTCTATGACGGACCGATAGCTGTGGACCGGCGTCGGTCGTGCGGGCCAGTCCGAGCGTGCAGTCGAGGACGGTTTCGGTTCCCTCAGGCCGGACGGTGACGGTCGCGGTCGGCCGCTGCGCCGAGAGGTCGGTCCCGCCGGCCGCAGCGAGTCGGCGCACCTGCTCGCGCAGTCGGTCGGCGTCGAACTCGATGTTCGTCGGGAGCCGGCGCGTCTGCCCCTCGTCGTCGCGGTGGCGGACGGTGACTCGCCCGTCGGTGGTGGTCTCGACGGCTTCGAGTCGCTCGTCGCGCAAGGGTATCGTCAATCGGCCCTCGCCGGCGAACGCGCGGAGCACGTAGTAACAGAGGTCGTCGAGGCGGTCTGGCGGGACCGGAGACTCGACGGCCGGAGCGACGAGTCCGTGGTCGGCGAGCAGCTCGCGCGTCCGCTCGCGGGCGGTCGCGAGCCACGTCGCCGGCGTGGCGGCCGCCAGGTCGCGCCGAAAGAAGGCTGCGGCGCGCGCTCGGACCGCGTCGGGGTCGGTGGTGTCGAACTCGTCGGCCGTCGCGAGCAGGTGGCGGCGACACCGGTCGATGCGGTCGCGGTCGCCGGCCCGAAGCGGCGGCTCGTCGACGGCGTACTTGCGGGTGAAGCTGTCCGTGCCGAGCGTGTCGTCGCGGTAGCGAACGACCGGTATCTCGTAGCCGCAAAACCGGACGGTCTCGCGGGCGAGCCGCTCGCTCGCCAGCCGGGCCACGCGGTCGGCGTCGGCTTCGAACGCCGTCACGGCAGGGGCAAACCGCTCAGTATGGACGGCGACCGTCGCACCCGTGTCGACCGCCTCGATACGAGGGTCGAGCGCGAGCGGCGTCAGCTCGCCGAGTCCGCGGTGGGTCGCACGGAGGTGGTAGTCGAGGCGGCGGGTCGACGCGGGCGGGCCGCCGTAGACACGGTCACGGGCCTCGCGCCACGACGCCGGCAGCGGTGCGCCGAACTGTTCGCGAACGCCCGTCGCGGTCCGCGGGGGGTCGGAGTCTACGTCGGTGAGATAATCGGACACGGTATCGAGCGCGTCGCGCCCGTCGGGCGAGAGGGACGGCTCGCGCACCGCATAGGAGAACGGCGCACCGGTCGACCGCTCGCGAATCGTCGCGACGACGCCCGGCGACACCGCGTACTGTGCGCGAACGTCGGGGGCGTACCACGCTTCCGGGTCGTCCGGGGCGACGGGGGGTGGAATCTCCACGGCTGTGTTCAGTATCGAGTTGGTGGAAAAATGTGTTGTGGTCGCGAGGGCGGAGAGTGATATACGAGGGACCAGAACGGAGGCGTATGTCCCCCTCACCTATCAGTATCGTCGCGACGCTCGGGCCGGCGTCCGACGAGCGAAGTCAGATTGCGGCGCTTGCCGACGCCGGCGTCTCCATCGCGCGGCTCAACGCCAGCCATGGCGCGACCGACGACCGCGCGACGGCCATCGACCACGTCCGCAGCGTCGACGCCGAGCGCGACGACACGCTGGCCGTCATGCTCGATCTGCCCGGCCCGGAGATTCGGACCGCACCCACCGACGACCCCGTCCACATCGAAACGGGGAGCGAACTCCGGCTCACGACCGGCGACACCGTCACCGCGACCGAGGTCGGCGTGTCACAGTCGCTGTCGGGCGTGGAGCCGGGCGACCGCGTCCTCTTGGACGACGGGCGTATCGAGACGACCGTCGAGCGCGTCGACGGCGAAACGGTGGTCGTCACCGTCGACGACGGCGGCGACCTCGGCAGCCGGAAGGGGGTGAACGTCCCGCGCGTGGACCTCGGACTCGACGTTATCACCGAGCGCGACGAGCGGGAACTCGACCTCGCGGCCGAGGCCGAAGTCGACTTCGTGGCGGCGTCGTTCGTGCGCGACGGCGACGACGTGTACCGCATCATCGAGGCGTTGGAGGCGCGCGACGCCGAGATACCGGTCGTCGCAAAAATCGAGCGCGCCGACGCCGTCGCGAACCTCGACTCCATCGTGGAGACGACAGACGGGGTGATGGTGGCACGCGGCGACCTCGGCGTCGAGTGTCCACTGGAGACGGTGCCGCTCATTCAAAAGCGCATCATCCGGCGGTGTCACGAGGCCGGCGTGCCGGTCATCACGGCGACGGAGATGCTCGACTCGATGGTGACGGCCGGCCGACCGACGCGGGCCGAGGCGACCGACGTGGCGAACGCCGTCCTCGACGGGACGGACGCCGTCATGCTATCGGGCGAGACGGCGATCGGCGACCATCCCGTACACGTCGTGGAGACGATGGACCGTATCGTCCGGGATGTGACCGACAGTGAGGAGTACGCCGAACTCCGCGAGCAGCGGGTGCCGGCCGCGGGCGAGTCGGCGACGGACGCGCTCGCCCGGTCGGCCCGCTATCTCGCCCGCGACGTAGGAGCCTCCACCATCGTCGTCGCCTCGGAGTCCGGCTACACCGCGCGCAAGGTGGCAAAGTACCGCCCTGAGACCCCAATCGTCGCCGCGACGCCCGACGACAGCGTCCGCCGCCGGCTGGTGTTGAGCGGCAACGTCACGCCGGTCCGGGTGGACCTCTCCGGCGACGGAGCCGACGCCGTCATCCACGACGCCATCGCCGCCGCGCTCGATTCGGGAATTGCGGCCTCCGGCGAGACGGTCGTCGCGCTCGCGGGGATGATGAACGACATCAGCGGCGTCGACACGACGAACACGCTGAAGATACACACCGCTGCGGCCGTGCTCGCGACCGGGCGCGTCGCCGTCAGTGGATACCAGACCGGTCTCGTCCACCGAGTCGAACGCGACCTCGCCGAGGTGCCAGACGGCGCGATTGCCGTCCTCGACGACGGCTTCGACGACGGCCTCACCGGCGAGATCCCGGACCTCGCCGGTATCATCGACGCGCGAGGCGGGCTGACGAGCTACGCGGCCGTCCTCGCGCGGGAACTCGAACTCCCGATGCTTGTGGGGACCGTCCTACCGGAGGAGATAGCGGACGGAACGACCGTCACCGTGGACGCGAATCGCGGGGTCGTCTACGAGGGCCGCGTGGACCGCGCTCACGCCGACCTGCCCGCCGGGACGGGTCAGTAGCCGCCCGTCTCGCCTCTGACCCAGTCGGCGAGGTCGGTGGTGACCCCTTCGGCGACGTTGCTCGGCCGGAAATACTCGTTCGGGGTCGACTGGCCCTCGCCGCTCACGAACAGGTGATTGAGCGACGGGTAAGCGTCGAACCGGCCGGGCGTCGTCTCCTGCCAGCGCCCGAAGTCGCGCTCGACGCTCACCTGATAGTCGCGCTCGCCCTGCAGGAAGTAGAGCGGTCGGTCGAGGTCGCCGGCGGTCGCGACCTGGTCGTACGCCTGGAGCTCTTGCCAGTAGGCCGGACCGCCGAGTCCGAACGGTCGCTCGCCGGCGTCGAGAGTTCCGTTGCGAATCCGGGTAATCGTCTCCTCGACCGACGCGAGTCGCCGTTCGTCGCCGTCGGAAATCTCACCGTCCAGCGAGAGCAGATACCGCATCTGCTCAGGAATCAGTTCCACCAACGGGCGGGCTGGTGCAGCGAGCATCGCGCCGCCGGCGAGCGAATCGTCGCGCGCTAACAGCCGCGGGACGAGCATTCCACCGAGGCTGTGTCCCACGACCGCCGTCCGGGAGACGCGCTCCTGTTCGCACAGCGTCGCGGCCGCCGTAAGCGCGTCGTCGGTGACGGTCGCGTCGAGCGAGAGCGCGGCGGGGTCCACGTTGCAGGCGCTCGTGCGCTTTCCGTACCGGAGGACGGCGACCCCGTTGCTCGCTAGCCCCATTGCGAGGTCTCGAAACGGCTTGTTCGGCCCAACTGTCGAGTCCATATCGAGAGGACCGCTCCCGTGGACGAGCACGACACCCGGAACCGAGTCGTCCCCAGTCGGGAGGGTGAGTTCGGCCGGCAGGGTGCAGCCGTCGCCGGTATCGAGCGAAAGCGACTGCGCGGTGAACGCGCTGGTGTCGGCGTACGCCGGTGGGCTGTACGTCCCCGCGCTGGGGAACTGGATGCCGGCGATCCGGCCGGCGTCGTCGTAGACCAGTCGGATGATTACCCGACCGCCGGTGAATCTGACCACCGCGTCGGTGACGAGAAACTCCTGCTGGGTGGCCGACTGAACGGTCGCGATTTCGACGTACTCGCCGAGTCCCTCGGTCTGTGTCGTCCAGACGGACTCGAGCGTCGCAGCGTCTAGCTGCTGTGTGACGGCGTCGGTGTACTCGTACTCCTCGATCGCCGTCGTGTACTCGCCGTCGACGAGACGTTCGACGTACGCGCGGGTGCGGTCGCGCAGTGCGACGGCGGTCGGTCCAGCGGGCGTCGGACTCGCTGTCTCCGTATCTGTCGGCGTCTCCGTCGACGTGTCGGTCTCGGTCGCCGTCGGCTCGTCGCTGCTACAGCCCACAAGCAGGAAAGAAGCCGTGACGCCGGCCGTCTGGAGGAGTCTGCGGCGCGTCTGCATAGTGACAACAGAACGGAGAGACGCCTAAGTGTTGTCCCGGCTCAGGCGAGACGCTCGCTCGCGATGGCGGCCCCCTCGTCGAGCGCCTCCAGTTTCGCCCACGCGATTTCGGGACTGACCATGCCGAGTCCGGCTTGTGTGCCGAAGCCGCAGTCCGGTGCGGCGACGAGTGGCGTGTCGTCGTCGACGGCGTCGGCGACCCGTTCGAGCCGGTCGGCGATTGTCTCGGGGTGGTCGATGATGTTCGTCTTCACGTCGACGACGCCCGGAATCAGCGTCCACCCGTCGGGGACGGGGTGTTCGGCGAAGGCGCGGTACTCGTGTTGGTGGCGGTGGTTCGCCTGTTCGACACTGAGACCCGTGATATCGGCCTCGTACAGGATAGGTAACATCTCCGCGAGGTCGGTGTCGCGGTGGCCCGGTCCCTCGTAGCTCCCCCAACAGGTGTGGAGTCGCACCTGTTCGGCGGGGACGTTCTCCAGCGCGCCGTTGAGCGCCTCGACGTGGAGTCGGCTGGCCTGCTTGACTTCCTCCAGCGAGGCGTCGGCGTAGGCGTCGGTCTGGCCGACGGTGAGCAGTTCGGGGGCGTCGATCTGGAGGGTGTAGCCGGCCTCGGCGAGCAGTTCGTACTCCGTCTGCATCGCGTCGGCGGCGGCGAACAGATACTCCTCGTAGTCGCCGTAGTGCTCGTCGACGTGCGTGGCGGTGACCACGCTCGGCGAGGCGCTCGTGACGAACGTGTCGTCGAACGTCGCGCCGGTCGCGTCGAGCGCGTCCTCGAAGACGGCGAGTTCGGTCTCGGCCTCCTCGCGGCCGGTGTACTCGAGTGGCCCGGTGACGACCGGATGCTCGGAGAGGTCGAGTACGTCGGTGGTGAACGTCTCGTCGGCGTACTCGGGGTAGTCCTGCAGGTCGGCCCACAGCGCCGTGGTCTCGGTCCCCTCGATACCGCTGAGCCGGTTTTTCACGTACCAGTTGAACGAGACGCGGGGCTGTTCGCCGCCGTTGGCGATGTCGATACCGGCGTCGACCTGCCGCCGGACGACCGTCTCGGTCGCCTCGCGTACCGTCTCGGCCCACTCTTGTTCGTCCACCTGCTCGCCGTCTTGTCGCCGTTTCAGGAGGTCGAGCAGTTCCGGGGGACGCGGGAGGCTACCGATGTGTGTCGTCGGAATCTGCTGTGAGTCGTTTGGCATATCCAGTAATACTTCTGCGTAGAAATATAACTGTGGGTTTTCTACTCCGTCGGTTGGGTCGGCGGCCGGAGCAGGAGCGCGGTGAGTCCGGCAGCCATCGCGAGCACCCCACCGAGACCGAACGCGGTGTACCAACCGGTCCGGGTGACGAGCCACGCCACGACGGCACCACCGAAGACGCCGCCCCACATCTTCCCCGAGTACAACAGCGCGTAGTTCGAAGAAGAGTGTGTCAGGCCGTAGTACTCGCCGACGATACTGGGAAAGAGAGTGTACTGGGGACTCCAGAAGAACACCGCGAGGACGACGCTGGCGACGAAGAGCGTGGGCGCGCCGGCGCTGGCAGCGTACACCAGCCCGGCGACGCCGATTCCACACAGCAGAAAGGAGACGGCCATCATCCGCCGGCGCTCGAACCGGTCGGAGAACTCACCCATGACGAGTCGACCGACGCCCGCGGCGACGGGGAGCACGGTCGCCGACAGGGTCGCGGTGTCGAGACTCGCTCCCAGAATTCGGATGCGGTCGGCCAGGTTCGTCGCCTCAGCGAAGGAGACCACCTGTGCGGTCACCATCAGCCCAGCTCCGCTCACGGCGATGAACATCGCGTACATCACCCAAAACTGCCACGTCCGGAGCGTCTCGCGCCACGTGAACTGGTGGGGACGGCTCCTCGTCGTGTCGCTTTCCTCGTCTCGGGTCTGCCACTCGGTCGGCGGGTCACGGATGACTACCGCGGCCACCAACACGAGCAGGCCGATGAGGATGCCCATGTTCCGGAGTACCTCGCTGTAGGCCCCGACGGTCTCGTTCGCCCGGACGTAGGGGACGAACAGCGCCGAGCCGCCGGCGAAGGCCATCGTTCCGACGCCGGTCGTCAGTCCCCGCCGGTCTGGAAACCACTTCAGCGCCGTGTTGACCGAGACGGTGTAGACGATACCGACGCCGACAGCCCCGAGCGCGTAGAAGAGATACAGCTGCCAGACGGCCGTCGCGTACGCTAAGCCGACGTAGCCGCCACCGGCGAGCAGGGCGGCGAGCGTGGTAATTCGTCTCGGCCCGTGGCGGTCGCGCCACCAGCCGACCGGGAACTGCGAGCCGGCCTGTAAGATGACGAAGACGGTGAAAATCGGGGCGAGGACGGCCGGCTCAACGCCAAAATCCGTCGCGAGCGGCCCCTCGATAGAGGACCAGACGTACTGATACGGGCTGATGACGCCCATCGCGCCCGCCGCGGCGACGATGAGCCACCACCGCGAGTAGCCCAACTCCTCGCGTGCGCGCGCTGCCGGGTCGGCTCCACTCGAACTCATTGTCCATCCTCTGCGACGGGGACGGGTATTCGTACCGGTCGCGGGCCGTCACTCAATCGCCGCACCGAGCGTGACGGCCGTCGTCAACGAATGGCGACGGGTCGGTCACGTGATGTGTGTCACCGGCTGTCGCCGAAAGTGTTGGCCTACGCCGACTCCAGTCGCGTCTTCAGGTTCTGGAGGGCCGTCTCCAGTTCGCGTTCGTTGTAGCGTTCGGCGAAGGGACGGACGACGGCTTCGAGCACCGAGGACGGCAGTTCGTACGAGGCGCTGTAGGTGACACGCGTCCCGTCGTCGGTCGTCTCGAACTCCCACGTCAGTTCGCCCGACAGCGGCCCTTCGACCATGTCGAACACGACGCGGGACTCCGGCTCGTACGTCGTGGTCTCCAGCGTGCCGTCCAGCGAGACGCCGGCCATCGTGTACGTGTAATCGAGTCGCTTCCCGTCGTCGCCGCGGTCCTCGACGCTGCGTACGTCCGACAGCGACGGCGTGATTTCGGCCTGGTTGTGCGGGTCGTCCATGTACGCGAACACGTCCGAGAGCGGGGCGTCGATGGCGACGGTTTCACTGACCGAGAGCATACTCGAAATCAGGTGCGGCGGCGGCAAAAAGGTCAGCCCGCGACCCCACGACACTATGCCGATGGGAGTCTTAGCCCGCGGCATGAGCGACCACGAGACGCGCGCAGCGGCGATGGACGACGCGGCGGTGGACACCTTCCTCCGCGAGCAGGGGACCGGCGTCTTATCGCTCGCCGACGGCAACGAGGCGTACGCCGTCCCCGTCTCCTTCGGCTACGAGACCGGCCGCGCACTCTTCGGTTTCTACACCTTCGGCGAGGCGAGCATGAAACAGCAGTTCGCCGAACACACCGACCGAGCCTGTCTCACCGTCTACGACGTGGACGAACAGACCGACTGGAAGAGCGTGCTCGCCTTCGGCCCGCTCACCGAACTCGGGCAGGAGTCGTGGGGCGACATCGGCGAGCTCATCAGCGACAACGCGTGGACGCCCGACCTCTCGGGAGTCGGCACCCGCCGACTCTCGATTACGGGGTACGAGCTCGAAATCGAGGAGGTCACCGGCCTGCAGGGCGACTCGGCGTAACCGGTGTGACAGAAGGGATTTATCAGCCGATTCCCGAGTCGTAGCCATGAACGGGCGCACGCGGCGCGAACTGCTTGCCGGCGGGCTAACCGTCGGACTCGCCGGACTCGCCGGCTGTGCAAACAGCGGCGGCGATGGCGGCGGAGCCGGAGCCGGAACCCCGAGAGCGACCGACACGCCGACGGCCACCCCCACCGCACCGACGTACGACACGTCCCTCGCGCACGACGCGACCGCCTGGGACGGCTACGACCCCGAGTGGACCGCGCCGACCACGAATCCCGAAGGCGAGTACGACATCGAGGTGCTCGTCGAGAATCTCGACGTGCCGTGGGACCTCTCTTTTGTCGGAGAGCGGCTGTTCATCACCGAGCGGACGGGCCGGGTCAGGGTGTACGACTCCGGGACCGTCTCCGACATCGCCGCCCCGCAGGACGCCATCGACGCCGGCTCGGTCGAACCGGGCAGCGACGACGCCTCGTGGTTCGTGAAAGGCGGCGAGGGCGGGACGATTGGCGTCGCCGCCTATCCGGACTACCCGGAGCCGCCGCTGGTGTACGTCTACTACACCGCTCAGACGGGCGACGGCATCGAGAACCGGCTCGCGTATCTCGACGCCAGCGCGGACGACCCCGCGGCACACAGCAAGGTGCTCCTCACGACGCCGGCCGCAGACATCCACAACGGCGGCCGCATTGCCTTCGGGCCGGCGAACTATCTGCGGGTGACGACCGGCGACGCGAACGACCCTGACAGCGCCGCCGACCCCGCCTCTCTCGCAGAAAAATTCTGCGCGTCACGCCGGAGGGTGAGCCGGCACCCGACAACCCCGGCTTCGACGCGCCGGAGGCGTACACGATGGGCCACCGGAACCCGCAGGGTATCGACTGGCTCCCGGACGCGACGCCGATTATCGACGAACACGGCCCCCGGTCCGGACGAGGTGAACCGCCTCGTCCCCGGGAAGGATTACGGCTGGCCGGACGCCCGGCGTCCCGAGAGCTACGCCGGCACCGACTACCACCGGCCGCTGGCGAGCGGAGCAATCGCGGGGACGGTGTGGGCACCCTCGGGCGCGACGTTCCACGACGGCGACGGTCCGCTCGCCGGTCGGTATCTCGTCGGCGCGCTCGCTGGCCAACAGCTCGTCGCGTTCACGCTCACGCGCGAGGGCGAGACGCCGCCCCTCGGGGAGACGGGCGTGCGGTACGACGCCGGCTGGCTCGACGACGAGTACACGGCCACGAGCCACACGCTCTTGACGGACGAACTCGGACGGATTCGCCACGTCGAAACCGGACCCGACGGCGCGCTCTACGCGATCACCTCGAACCGAGACGGTCGGGCCGGCGAGGAGTTTCCCCGCGAGCGCGACGACGTGCTCGTCCGTATCACGGCGGCTTAGTTCGACTCGTCCGTCAGCCCCAAGTCGGCGGCCGCCAGCTCCGCGACCTGCTCCCGGATGGCGGGGTCGACCGTCGCGACCTGCTCGCCGTCGTGGCGACTCTCGTTGTGGCGTTCGAGCGCGTCGCCGACGGTATCGAGCGGGAGTCGCGTCTCGGTTCCACACTCCGGACAGCGAATCGGCACGGTGGGCTGGTCGTCGCTCACGATTGCCGTCGGGCGAGAGACGGGGAAAAATCTTCCTACAGTGAGAGTCGCCGCCGGATGCGCGCCAACAGCCCGCCGGCTCCGTCGTCGAGACCGAGCTTCGTGGCGATGGCGTCGAGTTCGGCGTCGTCGTAGCGGTCGTCGCCGCGGGCGTCTGCGAGCCACGTCTCCCACTCCGTCTCCGAGAGGACGCCGCGCGACCGGTCGCTCCACTCGGCGCGAAACGCCTCCATCGACGGGACGGGGACGTCCATCTGGCCGCCGCCCCAGTAGAGCGGCGAGAGCACGAACGCAGCGTCGGCGTCGTCGCTGGGTTCGAACCGATAGGGATACTCCTCGTAGTGAAACACGTCTTCGGGGGTGACCGTCTCCCCCGACGGGAGCTCAAGCGTCTCCATACCAGACGTAGCCGTCGGAGTCGGAAAGCGATTTGGCTACATCACCTGTGTCGTCTCCGCCACGTCGAACCGGACGATTTCGGGGTCGCCACCGAGGAAGGTAGGTAGCGCCTCCTGAAAAGCGGCGAAGTGGTCGCTCTCGCTGTGTGCGCCGAGGGCGCTCTCGTCTTCGTACCGTTCGATGATGTGGACGAGCGTGTCGTCCTCGGCATCAACGGTGACGCGGTACTCGACGACACCCGACTCGGCTCTGGACTGTTCACCGAGCTCGCGCAGTGCGTCGAGTCCGTCCTCGCGGGCGTCGGGGCTGAGCGGTATCGTGGCGTGTTGGACAATCATCGCCTACACCGTCGCACACGCGATATAAAAACCTACGTGACACCGAGGCATGTCAAACACTCGTCGTATTTATGTAGCCCAGACTGTAATCAAATTTATACGACAATGTTATAATGGTTTCAACGATGCCACCGGTGTTCGATCCGGTCAGACTTCCGTATCTCCTCATGTTCGGCGGGGTGACCCTGGCGTGTTTCGGACTCGCCACCGTGTTAGCCCGCCAGCAAACAGCCGCGGGTGAGCGGGAGTTGACGGCGCTGTTCGTCGCTATCGGCTGCTGGAACGCGTGTTCTGTCGGGCTGCTTCTCGTCCCACGGCAGTTCGCTGTCCGTCCGCTGTTTGCCGGCTCCCTGCTGATGGCCATCGTCGTCTCGGTCGTCTGGCTCCGGTTCGCACAGGTGTACTGCGGACAGGACCCGCTGCCGATACCTGGGCGGAGATATCTGGTCATCGGCGCGTTGATGGCGGCACTCGTGCTTCCGATAACGAACTCGCTCCACGGGCTGGTCTGGACCGACATCACCGTCCAGTACCGCTACAACATCCCCGTCTTCCTCGCCGAGCGCGGTCCGGCACACCACGTACTCACGGGTGCGTCGTATCTGTTCACCTTCGCCAGCGTCCGGTGTCTCGCGATTCGATTCTGGAACGCGCGTATCACCCGTCCCGCGATTCTGTCGGTGCTCGTCGGCTTCGGTCTCTCCATCTCCGCGAACCTGCTCCCGGTCGTGAGTGACCTGCTCATCGAGTACCCGCCGGCCGTCACCGCCGGCGGGGGTGCCTTCGGCGCGTTCGGCGTCCTCGTCGCCGTCCGGTCTGACCTCTCGGGGACGGTCTCTATCGCCCGGCGGTCCGTCTTCGATACGCTCGCCGACCCCGCCGTCGTGGTCGACACCGGCGGCCACGTGCTGGCAGCCAACGAGGCCTTCGTACAGACGTTCGGTGACCCGACCACCGGAGAGCCGTTCACGGCCACCAACCCGGGGCTCGCCCGCCAGCTCGACGCCGACGCCATCGACCGACAGACGGTACAGGTGGACGGGGAAGACGACGCCACCCACTACTCGGTCATCGCCTCGCCGGTCGGAGTCGACGGGACGCGCGGCCGGTCGTTGGTCTTCCGTGACATCTCCGACCTGCGGTCTGCGACCCGGCGGCTGGAACGCCAGAACGAACACCTCGATGAGCTCGCCTACTCCGCGGCCCACAATCTCCGGAATCCCCTCGGAGTCATCGACGGCTACGCGGGGATGATACGGTCGGAGCTCGACGACGTCGACGACCCGTCGTTCGACCGCGACCGCGTTCAGGGGCACGTCGACAAGGTCGCCGCCAACAGCCAGCGGATGGAAGAGATCGTCACTGACCTGTTGTGCGTCACCCACGCGAGCAAGGCAGACGGCGAGCGGGAGTGGGTGTCGCTCGGAGCACTGGCGGAGGCCGCGATGGACGCCGTCAACGGCGTCGAGAACCTGCGGCTCACGGTCGCGGAGGACGGAGAGGTACGGTCGAACCCGGAGCAGTTCGAGATGCTGCTCTCGACGCTGGTGCGGGCGAGTCGCGACCGCTCCGGTGACGAACAGGTGTCCGTGCGGCTGACGGCCAGCGAGGACGGCTTCGTCTTCGAGGACGACGCCGAATCAATCGACGAACAGGACGCCGAGGTGTTTCTCTCGTACGGGTACGCGACGAAGTACCCCGGCACCGGGCTCGGGTTGGCCGTCGCGCGTATGCTCGCGACGAGCCACGAATGGGAAATCGACATCGACGGAAGCTACGACGGACTCCGGGTCGTCGTCTCGGGGGCAGCCGTCCGGCCGGCGACCGACACGCGAAGCTAAAGACGGGCGAGCGAGTCGATACGGGCATGCAGGCCGGGTCGCGCCGCGCAATCGTCAACCCACAGAGCGGGACCGGAGACCACGCCGACTACGCCGAGCGGCTGCTCAGAGGGCGCGGCTACGCCGTCGAGCAGACGACCGGGCCGGAGGACGCCGTCCGATTCGGGCGCGAAGCCGGCGCTGACGGCGTCTCCGAACTCGCCGTCTGTGGCGGCGACGGTACCATCAACGAGGTGTTGCGCGGTCTGGCCGACAGCGACGCGCTCGGCGAGCCGACGGTCGGAGTCGTTCCTTGCGGGACGGCGAACATCCTCGCGGACGCGCTCGGCATCCGCGATCTCAGACACGGCGTAGAGCTGGCCGACAGCGGACCGGTCCGGGAAATCGACGTGGGGGTCGCCGGCGGGAAGCCGTTCGTCGTCTCCTGTATCGCCGGGTTGCCGGCCGACGCGAGTCTCGCGGCCTCCAGCGACCTCAAGTCCCGGTTCGGCACGTTCGCGTTCGTCGTGACTGGCGTCCAGGAGGCGCTCGGCTTCGACGGCATCGACATCGAACTGGCGGCGACCGTCGCCGGCCGGACGGAGACGTGGGAGGGGGAAGCCACCTGCGTGCTGGTCGGCAACGCGCGGAAGTTCATCGAGGAGGGGGGCCAAGCCGACATGGAAGACGGGCTGTTCGACGTGGCCATCGTCGACAAGATGCCGGCCGGCAATCTGGTCGCCGAGGCGGTCGGCCACCGCGTGCTCGGGCAGGAGACCGACGGCGTCACCCACATCCGGGCGAGTGAACTCACCGTCACCGGGCCGGAACCGATTACCTTCTCGCGGGACGGGGAGCTTGCGACCCACGAACGGCTCGAGCTGACGAACGAGAAACGACTGTTGTCACTGCGCGTCGGACCGACGTACGACCCGACGCCGGGGTAGTCGGATTGCGGGAAATACGAGGCGAAAGCCTCGCCCTTCAGGGCGGGGAGGATGTCAATCCCAGGCGGCTTCGAGCACGTCCCGAAGCTCCGTCTCCGTCGCGTCCAGTCCCGGCGGCGCGTTCGCCATGAGTCCGTCCTCGTAGGTGATTTCGGCCGCGCGGTCGAGCGCGGACTCCTCTACAGCGGTGTCGGCGAGTCGGCTCGGTAAGCCGAGTCCGTCGCGGATTTCGGCGACCGCTTCGACGGCACCGTCGGCTGAGTCGACCCCCAGCCCCTCGGCGAGAAGGTCACGGCGACCGTCGACCGCCGAGAAGAGATACGAGAGCGCGTGGGGGGCAACGGCACCGTGGGCTGCCCCCTGCTGGACGCTGCTCACGGCCGTCAGCCCGTGGCCGAAGGCGTGGATGAGCGAGAGCGTCGACTCGCCGCCGTTGGAGATGCCGTACTGCGCGAGCATGATGCCGGCGACGGCGTCAGACAGCACGTCGATGTCGTCGGTCCCGCCGCCGAGTTCGGGGAGCGACTCGCGACAGAGCCGGAGCGCGTGAATCGCGGTCGCGTCGGTGACGGCGGTCGCGTTCGCGGCGTAGGTCGTCTCAACGGCCTTGTCGAAGCCGTTCATCGCGGAGGCGGCGAGGATGCCGGCGGGCGTGTGGACGAACAGTTCGGGGTCGTACCACAGCCCGATCGGCATGAGTCGGCGGTCGCTGAGCCCGCCGGCGACGCGCTCGTCGAGCGCTCCCGACTCTGGACCGGCGGTGATGCCGGCCATCTGTGAGAGGTCGGCCCCGGCGAGGGTCGTCGGGACGGCGAGAAGCGGCGGCAGGTCGCCGTCGGGAATCGGTATCGTCCCGGTGTCAGCGAGCGCGCGGGCCGCATCCGAGAGCGACTGCTCGCTCGCGGTCAGGACGGCCGCGGCCTTCGCCACGTCGAGGGCAGAGCCACCACCGAGCGCGAGGAACGCATCGGCGTCGGTCTCGCGGAAGCGGTCGCGGGCGGCGGCGGCCTCGCTCAGGGTCTTGCGCGCACTCGTGCCGGCGAAGGTGCCGGCGTGGCGGTCACCGAGCCCGGCTTCGACCGGGTCGCGCACCTCGGGGGTCGCGCCGACGCTCTCGCCACAACAGACGAGCGCGCTGTCGATACCCTGTGTCGTGAGTTCTTCGGCGAGCGTGTCGACGGTGCCAGCACCGAAGCGAATCGTGCCCGGGTGGTAGTCGAATCGGAACGGGGACGGCGTGTCCATGTGGTGGTCTCTCCCGCCGGCGAGAAAACTGTACCGCGGGTGGAGAGACACAACAGATAACTGCGTTGATGTGTGTCACACGGTATGAACCGTCAGCGCGTCGTCGCCCTCCTCGCTGTCGGCGTCCTAGTCGTCGGGCTCGGGGTCGCCGCCGGCGCGCTCGACTCGCTGGAGCGCGAACGGGGCGGGGAAGGCGTCGGGACAGAAGCCGGCGGGGGCGTCGAGCGACAGGACGGGCAGTTGCGTACCGACCCGCAGACGACGACGGACACGATTGCCTCGATACCGCCGGTGGTGAAGCAGGTGCTCGCGGTGCTCGTCGCGGTACTACTCGTCGTCAGTACGGTCGACATTCTCAGACGACACGGCCCGAAGGCCGTCGCCGCGGTCGTCGGGACCTTCGTGCTCGTCGCGCTCGTGCTTCAGACGATGGAAGAGGGGAATGTAACTCCTGGCGAGGGCGGCAACCGGACGAACGTCTCCGTCGGCGGCGATGCCGGCGGCGTCGTCTCGACCGGCGAGACGGTGTCACAGGCGACGGAGCCGCCCGTCATCCTGGGTGGTATCATCGCGTTCCTCGCGCTCGGGGGCGCACTGCTGTTTCTGTTGTCGGGACGGAGCAGCAAGACGACGACGCCGGAGCCGGAACAGCCCGCGCTCGACGCTGACGCGGAGACCGTCGCACAGACGGCAGCCGAGGCGGCAGACCGAGTGGCCGCCGGCGTCGACGTGGACAACGAGATCTACCGTGCGTGGGAGGAGATGACCGCGGCCCTCGACATCGACCGCCCCGAGTCGGCGACCCCGTCCGAGTTCGCCGACGCCGCGGTCGAGGCCGGCTTCGACCGCGAGGACGTGGCCGAACTCACCCGGCTGTTCGAGGAGACGAGATACGGGGAGTACCCCGTGACCGACGACCGCACCGACCGCGCAGAGCGCGCGCTCCGGAGCGTCGAACGCGGGGGGGCGGAATGAGACGACTGCTCGCGGTCGGTGTCGTGGTCGTCGCGGTCGGACTCGTGGCGACGGTCGCTCCGGGAGTCGCTGACTTCGTGCCGGCGGACGGGCTGAGTTCGCTCGTCGGCTTTCTCGCCGTGCTCGGCGTCATCGGTGGGGTGACCCGGCGGGCGCGTGCAGACCCGGACACCCCCGACCTGCCGACGCTGGAGACGGTCGCAGTCGAGCCGCCCGGAAGCCAGTTCGACGAGCAGGTGAAGACGGCCGCGACCGGGGAGACGCGCCGCGCCGGAAAAGACGAGACCGCCGTGCGGACCCGCCTCCGCGAGGCCGCAGTCCAGATGCTCGTCCGCGAGGGACACAGTGAGTCGGCCGCAAACGAACAACTGCGAGCGGGAACGTGGACCGACGACCCGGAGGCAGCGTCGTTCTTCGTTCCCAAGGACAGCGAGACACCCCAGAAGCTGCTGGCGGAAGCACGGACCGACGTGAAGGGTCGGCGGTCGGTCCGGAGTCTGTTCGCCGAGACGACCGTCTTCGAGCGGAGCACCGAGCGGGTCGTCGCCGTGTTGGACGAACGGCTGTCTGAGACCGCAGCGATGGGAGCAGGCGACGTGACAGATTACGGTCGACCGGAGAGAGGGGTAAGTGCGGCCGAATCCGAACGGACGGACGCGACAGTAGATGCGGCCGAATCCGAACGGACGGACGCGACAGCAGGTGCGGCCGAATCCGAACGGACGGACGCGACGACAGGAACCGACGGCGACGAACGGAGCGACGACGGAGCCGCGGAGGGGAGACCGTGACGGTCACCGCCGACCGCGAGACGCTGCGGTGGGTTGGCGTCGGTGCCCTCGCGTTCGCCGGGCTGACCGCGGCCGTGATTCTCGACGCGCCGGGACCGTTGCTCGTGTCGGTGTTCGCGGTCGCGGCAGGCGGGCTGGCGGCGGCGAGTCGTCCCCCGGAGGTGGACCTCGCCATCGAGCGAGCGGTCTCGGAGCAGTCGCCCGGACCGGACCAACGGACAACGGTGACGGTGACGGTGACGAACGAGGGACGCGGGCCGGCGACCGACCTGCGAATCCTCGACGGGGTGCCGCCGGCGCTCACCGTCGAGACCGGGTCGCCGCGACACGCGACCGCGCTCCGGGCCGGCGAGAGCGCCAGCTTCCAGTACGTGCTCGCGACGCGAGTCGGTCTTCACCCGTTCGGGCCGACGACTGTGCTGGCGCGCGATGCGACCGGCACACACGAACGCGAGTACGAGCAGATGGCGTCGGGAGCCACGGAACTCAACGTGGCTCCGACGCTCGATGCGCGGACGACGGTTCCGCTGCGGACACAACAGACTCCCTATGCCGGGGCGCGGACGACGGACTCCGGCGGCTCGGGCGTCGAGTTCCACGCGACGCGCGACTACCAGCACGGCGACCCCATGTCCCGCATCGACTGGAAGCGCGTCGCCCGGACAGGTGAGTTGACGACCGTCTCGTTCAGACAGGAACGGGCCGGGTCGGTCGTGCTCGTGGTGGATACGCGGGCCGACTCGCACGTCGGCGCGACCGACTCGGCGGTAGCGCGGTCGCTGGAGGCGGCGGCGACGACCGCCGGCAGCCTCCTCGACAGCGGCGACCGGGTCGGGGTAGCGACGTTCGGACCGGGGTCGGCGTGGCTCGCACCGGGCAGCGGACCGGCACACCGGGCGCGGCTTCGCGAGGCGTTCGCGACGGATTCCGCTTTCGCGGCCGCACCTATCGAGGACGAGGACTTCCTGCCGTGGCTGGCGCGCCGGCGACTCCGGCGGCGGCTCTCTGGTGGGACGCAGTTGGTAGTGTTTTCGCCGCTGCTCGATCCGTTCATGGTGGAGTCGATTCGCCGGTACGAGGCCCACGGCTACCCGGTGACGGTCATCAGTCCCGACCCGACGGGGCGGGAGACGACGGGCCAGACGCTGGAAGCCGTCGAGCGGTCGCTGCGGCTGTCGCGGCTGCGCGGTGCCGGCGTCCGGGTGGTCGACTGGGGGGACGAGCCGTTCGAGACGACGCTGGTCGGCGCGAGCCGGCGGTGGTCACGGTGAGTGCGAGCGCGGAGTTCGAGCCGGGGGTGCCGATGCTCACGCAGGGGTTGGTCACCGGCGGTGGGTTCGTGACCGCGCTTCTGTTGGTGTCACTGCCGGTCGCCGCGCTGCTTGCTCTGGTCGGGGTCGTCGCGTGGACGGTGGCGGTGCGGCGACACAGCCCGCGTTATCTGGACGGTGGCGCGGGAATCGTCGCGCTGTCGCTGGTGACGGCCGGCTTGGCGGGCATCGAGCCGCCGGTGCTCGTCCTCGCGTCGGGGGCCGCGTTCGTCACCTACGACCTCGCGTCGACGGGGTTGTCGCTGGCGACACAGGTCGGAACTCGCGCCGAGACTCGACAGGCAGAGGTTGCACGACTGGGCGTCACCACCATCGGGGCGGCAGTGATTGCCGGGATGGGCTACGTCGCGTTTACGCTGGCGTCGGGGTCGGTGTCGCCGGCCGCGGTCGCACTCATCTTCGGGGGCGTGTTGCTCGCGGAGCTCGCGCTTCGGTAGCTCACATATCCCACGAGGTGTCGATTTCGACCGCCTGCCCGAGCTTGATTTTGAGCGCCTCGTCGGGCGGTCGCTTGCCGCGCGTCTTCTGGATTCGCAACAGCGTCTCCGGCTCGATGCTGTCGTAATCGACCGTGAGCCGGAGGATGAGGTCCGCGGCACGCAGCGTCCAATCACGCGTCGTCGGCAGGTCGTTGCCCGCGACCGCGTGGAGAAGTCCGACCGAGTCCATCATCGACTTTGCCGTCGGCATGAGCCTCTTTCTGGTGACGGTGTCGTTCGTCTTCTTGTTCGTGCCAACGGTGTTCTCGCCGTTCGAGGTGGCACAGGGCCAGCCGCTCGCGGCCGACCGCGCGGCGACGCGGCTCGTGGACACGATGCTCGCGGGACCGGACCCGGGGAC
>Ga0209945_1000027_pt1 | contig 47929 bp, 51 predicted proteins | sample SalPonR2_A_D2_MG_FD_185703 | JGI IMG/M metagenome (GOLD analysis project Ga0209945, IMG submission 185703) | Salt pond soil microbial communities from South San Francisco under conditions of wetland restoration - Salt Pond MetaG R2_A_D2_MG... ...
AGGGCGCCGACCCCTGCGACCACTGCGGCGGCTCCGGCTACCTCTACGACGACAGCGTCGAGGAGTACACCGCGCCCATCGTCGAGGACGTGATGGACGGCACCGAGGCGACGTTCCACGGCGCGGGTCGCGAGGACGTGGACGCCCTGATGCTCGGGACGGGCCGGCCGTTCGTGATCGAAGTCGAGGAGCCGCGTCGCCGCCGGGTCGACACCGAGCGCCTCCAGGCCGACATCAACGCCTTCGCCGACGGCGCCGTCGAAGTCGAGGGACTCCGGCTCGCGACCTACGACATGGTCGAGCGGGTGAAAGAACACGACGCGGCCAAGCGCTACCGCGCGCAGGTCGCCTTCGACGCCGACGTGGACGCCGGCGCCCTCGCGGCCGCGGTCGAGGAACTGGAGGGGACGACCGTCGAACAGTACACGCCGAACCGGGTCGACCACCGGCGCGCGAGCCTCACCCGCGAGCGCGAGGTGTACGAGGCGACCGCCGAGCGCGAGGACGCGCGCCACGCGACCGTCGAGATTCACGGCGAAGGCGGCCTCTACATCAAAGAGCTCATCTCCGGCGACGAGGGGCGCACGGAGCCGAGCCTCGCCGGCCTCCTCGGCGTCGGCGCCGAGGTCACCGCGCTCGACGTGGTCGCCGTCGAGGGGGAGTCCGAGCCGTTCGAGCAGGACGCGTACTTCCGCGAGTGACCTGTCGGGTGCGTGACCAACGGGATTTATCAGACGCACGTCTGACGAAGAGGTATGAACGGGAGCGAGGCCGGCGAGGGAGGCGGCGGAGCGACTGAACCGGTGATCGACGGCGCCCCGAGCGAGGGCGCCCCGCAGGTCGGCGAGCCGATAGTGGATGCCACGGTCGCGGCGGCGGTCGAGTCGACGGCGACGGCGACCGACGCGTCGCTCGAACGGGCGGATCGCGCGTCGCGGCCGGACCGCGTCTCCTCGATCCTCGTCGCCGTCGCACCGGGCCCGCACTCGGGGGCGACCGTGGACGTGGCACGGGCGATAGCGGACGCGACCGAGGCGTGGCTCGAACTCTTCCACGTCGTCCCCTCGGACGCCGCGCTGGCCGACGGCCCGCCGGGGACGGCCGGCAGCGAGGCCGCGCGCGCCGACGATACGCCGCAGACCGGGGGCGACCGAGCCGACTACGTCGCGACCGGCGAGGGGATACTCGACGCCGCCCGCGACCGGCTGGGGAGTTTCGACCGGGTCGACCGCTGGCTCGTCGAGGACCGGTCGGCGGCGGGCGCTATCGTCGAGCAGTCGCCCTACTACGACCTCGTCGTCATCGGCGCGCCCACGACCGGGACCGTCGGGCGGTTCGTCTTCGGCTCCACGGCCGACACCGTGATCGACGACGCCGCGGTCCCCGTGGTCGTCGTCGAGGGAGACGGCTCGGCCGCCTTAGAGGGGTCGTAGTCGGCGGAGCGGCCGACGTGAAAGGTAAAGTGCCCGTGCCACGGATATCCGGCATGGCAGAGGACCCGATCGACGACGTGGACAGGGCGATCCTGTACGCGCTACAGGAGGACGCCCGGAACAGCTCGTCCGGGGACATCGCGAAGCGAACGGGCACCTCGGACAGCACCGTCCGCAAGCGCATCCAGCAGCTCGAGAGCGACGAGATAATCAAGGGGTACAGCGCCGAGGTCGACTACCAGGAGTCGGGGTACCCGCTGCGGATGCTGCTCTACTGTACCGCGGCGATACCCGAGCGCGGGAAGTTGCTGCCGAAGATCCTCGAAATCGACGGCGTCGTCTCGGTACAAGAGTTGGTCACCGGCGAGCAGAACCTCCTCGTCACCGTGGTCGGCGAGTCGGACGGCGACATCACGCCCGTCGCACAGGAGCTGCTCGACATGGGCGTGACCGTCGCCGACGAGGTCCTCGTTCGGAGCCACGAGACGACCCCGTTCGGCAAGTTCGACGCGGAGACCGACGAGTAACCGGCTTCCCTTTTAAACAGCCCCTCAGCCGATCACGCGCTTGACGTCGAGCGCGCTCGCGCGGCGGACCACCGACGCGACGGGGTCGACCGAGTCGGCCAAGTTGTTCGACGCGCCGTCGAGGACGACGAGCGCCGCCCGGCGACCGGGTTCGATGACCCCGCAGTCGAGGCCGGCGATCTCCGCCCCGGCGGTCGTCGCCATCCGCAACACCTCGCGGTCGGTCACGTCGAACCGCTTCGCCGCGTCCGCCATCTCGCGGAACATCGACGGCGAGTTCAACATGACGTTGTCCGTGCCGAGCGCGACGGTCGTGTGGTCGAGGAGGGCACGCAGCGGCGCGTCCCCGACGCCGAGGACCGTGTTCGCCCGCGGGCACACGGCGATCGGGACCGACTGGGACTCGACGCGGTCGAGGTGCTCCTGTTCGGCGTGGACCATGTGGACGAGCAGGTCCGGGTCCAAGTCGAGCGCGGGGTGGATGTCGGTCGCGTCCGGCTCGCCGGCGTGGATGGCGAACGGGACCCCGCGTTCGGTACAGGCCGCGCGCTGCGCGGAGAACTCGTTGTCGTTGGCGCCGGACGCCCCGTAGCCGTCGGCGACGTCGAGGACGGCCGGGTCGTCGCTCCCGAAGATGAACGGGTCGACGGCGACCGGCTCGGCCGCGTCGCGGAGCGCTTGCGCCCCGTACACGCCGTTCTCGCGGAAGTCGAGACAGGATATCGTCCCCGTCTGTCGCATGTACCGGAGGGTGCGCCGCATCGCCGCCACGAGGTCGGCGCGGTCGGCGGCCGCCAGCCGACGGTGTTTGCGGCTGTCCGGCGGGGCCACGGCCTCGTCGAGCGAGAGGCCGACGGCCGCCTCCTTCGCGACGGAGTCGCCGATGTGCGTGTGCGCGTTGACGAACGCCGGCAGGACGATGTCGTCCGACGACGTGTCGGTCTCCTCGACCGCCTCGATCCGGCCGTCCTCGACGACGAGGCGGCCGCGGATCGGCTCGAACGACTCCCCGGCGAGAATCGTCCCCGTGAGTTCCTCCATACGGACACACCGGAGCGGGGAACGATATGGTTTTCTGACCGCGGAGGGCGAACGGCCCGGTCGCCGATGCGAGCGTCGGTCGGCGCGTCGATCCGCTCGACGGCGGCGAGCGCCCGATCCGCTCGACGGCGCAGGCCGCCACAGACCGCCTGTCCGTCCCGAATTCGAGTAGTGTAATGTTTTATAATGTTCTTTGAACAGGCCTTTTGCGAACAAATTGGGAATACAGATAGATTTAATAGGCAATCTGTTCTCCAGACAGAGTGAAGACGACCAAATTCGGTTTGCCGACGCGCGTCGGCGGCCGATACCGGTCGACTGGACTGACAATGGCAGGACGCACCTCGAACTCGGCGGTCGGAGCGCTTCCGGACACGGCGACGGAGTCGTCGCTCGTGCCCGTCGCATGCACGTGGCTCGCGTGGTCGCTGTTCGTGGCGAGCCTCGCGGCGCTCGTCGGCCGAGTCGGGTTCGGCGTCGGCGCCGGCTGGGAGGTCCCCGGCTTCGTCGCCGTCGACGGGCTGACGGTCCTGATGTGGGTCGTCGTCACCTTCTTCGGCGGTATCGTCCACAGCTACTCCCGCCGGTACATGGCGGGGAGCGTCCACGAGACGAAGTTCTTCGTCGGCGTCTTCGGATTCGTGACGGTCGTGCTGCTGCTCGTCGCGGCCGACCACCTCGCCCTGTTCGCCCTGCTCTGGCTGGCGATGGGGCTGGTGATGGCGGGGCTCATCGGCATCGCCAGCGGGTGGGACCAAGCGCAGGCGTCCGGGGCGCTCGCGCGTCGCTACTTCGTCGCCAGCAGCGCGCTGCTCGGCGTCGGGCTCGGCGCGCTCTGGTGGACGACCGGCGCGACGACGGTGTCCGGCGTCGCAGCGAGCGCGGACGCGCTCGGCGGCCCGGTGTGGCTCCTCGCCGCCGGCGCGCTGGTCCTCGCGGCGATGATCCAGTCCGCGCTCGTCCCGTTCCACGGGTGGCTCCTCTCCTCGATGACGGCGCCGACGCCGGCGTCCGCGCTGATGCACGCCGGGTTCGTCAACGCGGGCGGCGTCCTCCTGTTGCGCTTCGCGCCCGTCGTCACCGTCGACGCCGGACTCATGCTCGCTATCGTCGCGCTCGGGGCGACCAGCGCGCTCCTCGGAAAACTCCTCAGGTCCGTCCGCCCGGACGTGAAGAGCAAACTCGCCTGCTCGACGATAGGCCAGATGGGCTTTATGATCATGCAGGCCGGCCTCGGCTTCTTCGGCGCGGCGATCACTCACCTCATCCTCCACGGGTTTTATAAGGCCTACCACTTCCTCGGGGCGGGCGGCGAGGTCGAGCGGACGAGCCCGAAGCCATCGTCGACGGACTCGGTAGGGCGTCTCGGCGCCGTCGTGACCCTCGTGACCGGGCTGGCCGGCGGTGCGGTGTTCGTCTTGGTCACCGGGAAGGGAGCGGGCTTCGACACCGGGCTCCTGCTGGCGCTTTTCGTCGTGTTCACGACCCTCCACGCCGCCCGCAACGTGGTCCGCCGCACCTCGTTGCCGGAGACGGTCCGGTACGGGGCGATCCCCCTGGTGTTTCTGCCCGCCATCACCGTGTACGCGGTCGTGTACCGGGGCGTCTCGGCGGTTCTGACCGATGTCCCGCTCGTCACGGCGCCGACCGAACTGACCGTGTTCCACGGTGTCGTGGCCGTCGCCTTCCTCGCCGCGTACGTCGGGGTCGACGCGGGCGTCCACGAACGCAGCCGGCGGCTCTACGTCGCGCTCGTGAACGCGAGCCACCCGTCCGCCGGGACGGTGCTGACGAACGCGGAGGATTACAATGAGTACTGAACCCACCATCGAAGCGCGTATCGACGAAGCGGCGAAGACGGTCGGCTCGGTCTGGCCGATCCACTCGTTCGTGACGGCCAACCCCCTCTCGGGGTTCGAGGACCTGCCGTTCGGCGAGGCGGTGACGCAGGCGGCCGACCTGTTGGGCGGCCGCGGCTACCCGAGCCGGGAGACGTTCCGGGCGGCGCTCGAAGACGGCCAGATCGACCCGGAACACCTCCGTGACGCGCTCGACGCCCGCGGGTTCGACGGCGACCCCGAGACGCTGCTCGAACGCCTCGACACCGGAGTCGAATCCGAGCCGGCGGGCGCGGCCGACGAGCGGGTCGACCACGTGCTGACCAAGTGGCTGGCCGCGTTCCTCGACGAGGGGAGCGCGAAGTGGGCGATGCCGGACCGCGACGCGGGCTTTTATAAGTCCTTCCGCGCGGTGGCCGAACACGACGGCGACATCCCCGACGCCGGCGTCGTCGCCTCGTTACCCGAGGCGCCGGCCGCGGCGATCGAGGCCGTCCTCGACGCGCACCCGGAACAGCAGTGGATACCGATCTTCGAAGAGCAGCTGGCGGCGCTGCCGGGCTGGACCGGCTTCATCAAGCAGCGCGCCGACGCCGACCGCGACTGGCAGTCGGCCTGTCCGATGACGCTCGTCGACTACCTCGCGGTCCGCCTCTCGCTGCTCGACGCGTTCGGCGTCGACATCGAGACGGACACCGGCCCGGCGACCCTCGACGCCGACCCCGCCGACGAACTCGCCGAGGCCTTCCTCAGCGCGTGGGAGGCGAGCTACCGCGCGGCGGTCGTCGACCACGTCGCCGACGAGAGCCGGGCGCTGGCCGAGCGCGAGACCGCGGAGACCGAGCGCCCCGACGCCCAGTTGGTATTCTGTATCGACACGCGCTCTGAAGTGTTCCGGCGCCACCTCGAAGCCACGGGCGCGTACGAGACGCACGGGTACGCCGGCTTCTTCGGCGTGCCGATGGAGTACAGCGGGTACGACGCCGAGGGGCCGGTCGCCGCCTGTCCGCCGATCGTGGAGCCGCAACACCGCATCAGCGAGACGCCCGTCGACGAGGAGACGCGGGCGCGCCACGACCGCTTGACGAGCATGCGCGAGGTGGCGGGCGAGGTGCTGGAGTCGCTGAAGACGAACCCCGCGAGCGCGTTCGGCTTCGTCGAGAACGCCGGAAGCGGGTACGGCGTGGCGCTCGCGGCGCGGACGCTCGTCCCCGGTCGCGTCCGCGAGTTCCTGACGAGCGCCGACGACGCGGTGCCGGACGACCACGAGTTCTGCGACCAACTCGTCAGCCACCAGTTCACGCACGCCGACGGGCTCCCGGTGGGGCTGACCCACGACGAGAAGGTGGAGTACGCCGCGACCGCCTTCGACCTCATGGGCTGGACCGAGTTCGGCCGCCTCGTCGTGTTCACCGGCCACGCCAGCGAGACGGCGAACAACCCCTTCGACTCGAGTCTGGACTGTGGCGCCTGCGCCGGGAACCCCGGCGGGCCGAGCGCCCGCGTGCTCGCTCGGATCTGTGCCGACTCGGACGTGCAGGCGGCGCTGCGCGAGCGCGGCTTCGCAATCCCCGACGACACCGTCTTCCTCGCCGGCCAGCACAACACGACGACCGACGAGGTGGAACTGTACGGCGACGTGCCGGCGAGCCACGAAGCCGATCTGGAAACCCTGCGCGCCGACCTCGAAACCGCCCGCGAGAACGCGGCCGCCGAGCGCGCCGAGGCGATGGGCGTCGACGCCGCCGCCGGCGCCGACGAGGTGCGGCGCCGCGCCGGCGACTGGGCCGAGACGCGTCCGGAGTGGGGGTTGGCGGGCAACGCCGGCTTCGTCATCGGGCCGCGCGAACTGACGAGCGAGGCCGACCTCGACGGGCGCGCGTTCCTGCACTCGTACGACTGGACGACCGACGACGACGGCGACGCCCTCGAAGCGATCCTCACCGGCCCGATGGTCGTCACGCAGTGGATCAACACGCAGTACTACTTCTCGACGGTCGACAACGCGGTGTACGGCAGCGGCTCGAAGATCACCCACAACCCGGTCGGCAACGTCGGCGTCTACCAGGGCAACGGCGGCGACCTGATGACGGGCCTCCCGCTCCAGTCGCTGATGGCGGCCGACGACGAGCCGTACCACCAGCCGCTCCGCCTCTCGACCATCGTCCACGCGCCGGTCGACCGGGTGACCGAGGCGATGGCGGGCCACGAGTCGGTGACGAAACTGCTGGACAACGGCTGGCTCTCGCTGACGGTCGTCGACCCGACACAGGACCACCGCGCGTTCCACTACGCCGGCGAGATGGAGTGGGCGCCGATGGACGACGGCGACGCCGTCGAGCCGACTCCCGAAGCGGCGGCGACCGGACCCGCGGTCGCGGACGACTGACGACTCCCGGCGACTTTTTCCGCGTGCGATCGAGTGCCGCGACGGCGACAGCGTTAAATTGGTGTACAGATTTGTACATCACAACGCGAAACAATACATCGGTGTACACAATGAATATCACAGACACGGTCGAACGCGTGACGGACGGGACGGACCTGACGGTCGACGAGGCGCGCGAGACCGCACGACTGGTCTTCGAGGAGGCGACCGAGGCGCAGATCGGCGCGCTCCTCGCCGCGCTCCGGGCGAAGGGAGAGACCGAGGCGGAGATTGCCGGCTTCGCCCAGGGGATGCGCGACGCCGCGCGGACGATCGATCCGGACCGCGAGCCGCTCGTCGACACCTGCGGGACCGGCGGCGACGACTACGACACGATCAACGTCTCGACGACGGCCGCCATCGTCGCGGCCGGCGCCGGCGTGCCGATCGCCAAACACGGCAACTACTCGGTCTCCTCCTCGTCGGGGAGCGCGGACGTGCTGGAGGTCGCCGGCGCCGACGTGGAGGCGGAGCCGCCCGCCGTCGAGGAAGCGATCGAGACGAACGGGATCGGCTTCATGCTCGCGCCCGTCTTCCACCCGGCGATGAAGGCCGTCATCGGCCCGCGCAAGGAACTCGAGATGCGCACCATCTTCAACGTCCTCGGGCCGCTCACCAACCCGGCGGGGGCCGACGCGCAGGTCCTCGGCGTGTACGACCCGGACCTGGTGGGGACCATCGCTCGGTCGCTCGCGCACATGCCCGTCGAACACGCGCTCGTCGTCCACGGCGCGGGGATGGACGAGATCGGGATCCACGACGAGACGGTCGTCGCCGAGGTGACGGGCGAGGAGGTCCGGGAGTTCACGATATCGCCCGAGGAGCTCGGGCTCGACCGCGCGCCGATCGAGGCCGTCGCCGGCGGGACCCCCGAAGAGAACGCGGCCGACCTCCGGGGTATCGTCGACGGCTCCGTCACCGGCCCCAAACGCGACCTCGTGCTCGCGAACGCGGGCGCCGCGATCTACGTCGCCGGTGAGGCCGAGACGCTCGCGGCGGGCGTCGAGCGCGCCGCGGAAGCGATCGACTCGGGGGCGGCCGCGGCGAAGTTCGCGGCGCTCTGTGGCGGCGAGACCGCGGCGTCGGAGGCGAACTGATGGCCCGCGTGAAGATCTGCGGGCTGACGCGAGAGGCCGACCTCCGCGCCGCGGTCGACGCCGGCGCCGACGCGATCGGCGTCATCACGGACGTGCCCGTCGACTCCCCGCGCGAGGTGGACCCGGCGACGGCGGCGGAACTGCTCGCCGACGTGCCGCCCTTCGTCACCGCGACGCTCGTGACGATGCCGGAGTCAGCCGAGCGCGCGGTCGAGCTCGCGCGGATGACGACCCCAGATGCGATCCAGCTCCACGGCGAGTGGACGCCCGACGAACTGCGATACATCCGGGCGGAGACGGCGCGGAAGGTCCTGTTGACGGTCGACGCCGACGACCCGGCCCGCGCCGAGGAGTTCGACGGGGCGGTCGACGCGCTCGTCGTCGACTCGACCGACGAGTCGGGCGCGGGCGGCACCGGCGAGACGCACGACTGGCGCGCGACCGGCGACCTCGCGGCCCGGCTCACCACGCCGGTCGTCCTCGCGGGCGGACTCACGGCCGACACGGTCGCCGAGGCGGTCCGCGTCGCCGACCCCTTCGCGGTCGACGTCGCCTCCGGGGTCGAGATCGAAGGGGGGCGGAAAGACCACAACGCGGTGGCCCGCTTCGTCGCGAACGCGGGACGGGAGATGGAGTTGGCATGACCGATTCGAACCCCCTCGACCGCTCGAAGGCCGAGTTCGTCGAGCTCGCGGCCGACGCCGAAAAGCCCGTCGTGGTCCGCGCGTCCGCGTCGCTCGGCGCCGACGTGACGCCGCTCGCGGCGTACGCGGCGCTGGTCGGCGACGGCCCCTACGGGTTCCTCTTGGAGTCCGGCGAGAAGGTCGCCTCCAGTGACCCGGACGGGGCGTTCACCGCCGACGGCGACGCGGATAAACACGCCCGCTACTCGTTCGTCGGCTACGACCCGGAGGCGATCATCTCGGTCCACCCCGACCGGACCGACGTGACGCGGCTCGGCCCGGCGGCGGAGTTCATCGGTACCGGTGACGGCGATGACGACGGCGAGTTGGGGCCCGCAGCGGGCGACGCGATAGATCGGATCCGCGCGGCGTTCCCCGACGTGCGCCTCCGTGGCTTTCCAGACACCGACCGCCAGATACTCTCCGGTGGCTTCGTCGGCTTCCTCGCGTACGAGGCCGTCTACGACCTCTGGTTGGAGGAGGTCGGCGTCGACCGCCCCGAGACCGAGTTCCCGGACGCGGAGTTCGCGTTGACGACCCGGACCGTCGTCTTCGACGACAAGGAGGGCACCGTCGAACTCGTCTGTACCCCCGTCGTGGGCGTCGACGACGACCCCGCGGCCGTCTACGACGACCTCGTCGCCGAGGCGGAGCGGGTTCGCGCCGCGCTCCGAGACGCCTCGCCGCCGGACCCCGGCGGCATCCGGGTCGACGGCGAGACCGCGGGCCCGCGCGAGGAGTACGAGGAGGCGGTCCGGACCGCGAAACGGCACGTCCTCGACGGCGACATTTATCAGGGCGTTATCTCGCGGAGCCGCGAGCTCCGCGGCGAGGTCGACTCGCTCGGCCTCTACGCGGCGCTCCGCGAGGTGAACCCCTCGCCGTACATGTACGTCCTGCGCCACGACGACCGCAGCATCGTCGGCGCGAGCCCGGAGACGCTGGTGTCGGTGCGGGGCGACCGGATCGTCTCCAACCCGATCGCGGGCACCTGCCCGCGGGGGACCAGCCCGGTCGAGGACCGTCGCCTCGCCGGAGAGATGCTCGCGGACGCGAAGGAGCGCGCCGAACACACGATGTTAGTCGACTTGGCGCGCAACGACGTGCGACGCGTCTCCGAGGCGGGCTCCGTGCGCGTCGAGGAGTTCATGAACGTCCTCAAGTACAGCCACGTCCAGCACATCGAGTCGACCGTGACGGGGACGCTTGCGGCCGACGCCGACGCGTTCGACGCGACGCGGGCGACGTTCCCGGCCGGGACGCTCACGGGCGCGCCGAAGGTCCGGGCGATGGAGATCATCGAGTCGCTGGAGGCGACCCCGCGAGAGGCGTACGGCGGCGGCGTCGGCTACTACTCGTGGACCGGCGACGCCGACTTCGCCATCGTGATCCGGACGGCGACGCTCGACGAGTCGACAGGGGACGACGACTCGACCGAGACCGCGGTGACGGTCCGCGCCGGCGCCGGGTTGGTCGCCGACTCCGACCCGGCCGCCGAGTACGAGGAGACCGAGCAGAAGATGGACGGCGTGTTGGCCGCGATCGACAGCATCCGCGAGGAGCCGGCGGCCGAGGACCCGCTGCCGGCCGGCACGGAGGTCGACGAATGAACGTCGTCATCGTCGACAACTTCGACTCGTTCACCTACAACCTCGTCGAGTACGTCTCCGACCAGCCGCTCGACGGCGAGGCGATCGACGTAACGGTTTTGAAGAACACGGCGTCGCTGGCGGCGATCGAAGCGGCCGAGCCGGACGCGATCATCATCAGTCCCGGCCCCGGCCACCCGAAGAACGACCGCGACGTGGGCGTGACGATGGCGGTGTTACGCGACCTCTCGCCGACCGTGCCGACGCTCGGCGTCTGCCTCGGGCTCGAAGCTGCAGTCTACGAGTACGGCGGGACCGTCGGGCACGCGCCCGAGCCCATTCACGGGAAGGCGTTCCCCGTCGACCACGACGGCGTCGGGGTGTTCGCCGGCCTCGAACAGGGGTTCCGCGCGGGGCGGTACCACTCGCTGGCCGCGACCGAGGTCCCGGACGCGTTCGAAGTGAGCGCGACCACCGACCACGAGGGCGACGAGATCGTGATGGGGATCCGGCACCGCGAGTACCCGATCGAGGCGGTCCAGTTCCACCCGGAGAGCGTGTTGACCGCCGCGGGCCACGACCTGATCCGGAACTTCCTCACGGGCGTCCGTCAGGAGGCCTGATCGGCGTCGCCGTCGGCTGACTCGGTAGCGGGCGTCTGTTCCGCGTCTTCGTCTTCGTCTTCCGCTTCGGTCTCCGTCTCGTCGTCGCTGTCCCGGCTCGCAAGCCCGACGAGGTGGCCGATCTCGGGGAGGATGATCTCGTCGACGCCGAGTCGGACCGCGTTCTCGGAGCCGGGGAGACAGAAGACGGGAGTCGCGGTCGTGACGCCGGCGACCGCTCGCGAGCCGATCGTGTGCGTGCCGACCTCTTCGTAGGAGAGCCGGCGGAACAGCTCGCCGAATCCGGGGAGCGTCTTGGCGAAGAGCGGTTCGACGGCCTCGGGCGTCACGTCGTCGGGCGTCACGCCCGTCCCGCCGGTGGTAACGACCGCGTCGGTGTCGTCTCGGCGCGCGAGCCGGTCGACGGTCCCCTGCACGCTGTCGTACTCGTCGCGGACCAGTTCGTGGACGGCGATCTCGTGGCCGGCGTCCTCGAACGCGGAGACGAGGTACTCGCCGGAGGGGTCCTCCTTGAGCGTCCGCGAGGAGGTTACCGTTACGACGGCGACCGAGACGGACGCTGCGTCGTGGCTGTGGTGGTGGTGGTCGTCCCCGCCGTCGTGGTCGTGTGCGTGACCGTGACCGTCTCCACCGTCGTCGCCGTGCCCCTGACTCTCGGAGTCGTGCGCGTCGCTCATGGGCCACTGTATCTCGCCGACGGTGAAAACACCTCGCCGACGCCCCAACCGACTTCGGCGGCATCGGTCGACGCGAGGGGAGCTCGCGACGCGGCCGATCCGTTTAGGGCCAGTCGTCGCGCGTGGGCTCTTCGGCGCTCTCCGACTCCTCCTCGCCGGTTGCGAGGGTCCATCCCGCGGCCTCGGCCGCGTCTTCGACGTGGAGGAACTCCCAGTCGGTCGCCTCGGCGAGCGCCTCGTCCGCTTCGTCGACGCCGACGAACACGTGTCGATCCGTGTCGAACTGCTGTGCGATGTTCTCTAAACTCTCCTCGACGCCGCGCGGTCCCGAAAAGAAGTCCTGTCGCACGCGGTGTTTGCGGGTGAAGTTCGTGACGACGTAGGTCGGTTTCTCGCTGACGACGCCGACGTACTCCGTCCACTGTCGGGCGTTGTTGAACACGTCGTTGGGGTCCGCGAGAGCCTTCAGCGCCTTCAGTTCGAACGCCAACGTCATGTCGGTAGATCCGCCACTATCCATATCCATCTCTTCTCCCGGCGAGCGAAAACAACTTCGCTTCCGTATTCTCGCTCGGCGCTCCGCGGTCGGTCGCGACGACCGACTCAGCGCGCGCGGACCTCGAAGTACTCGGTGTACTTCACCACGTCGCCGTCGTCGAGGTCCGTCGTCTCGGGGACGGTCCACGGGCCGTCGGCGAGTTCCGCGACCACGGCCTGCGTCTCGTCGGCGAGCTCGTCGAAGTGACGGACCGTCGTGTCGGCCGGGACTCTGCCGGTGCGCCGGAGCCGCATCCGCCGGTTGGTCTCTCGGACTGGCATGTGGTGACGTATAACATGATTATTCGGTATAAATCCGTCGCCGACGCGAACGGGTCGGAGACGGCCGACGCGCCGCGAAACCGACGGCTGATAAAACGAGAGTGACGTGTCGATCGGAGCCCCTCGGGGTCAGCAGTCCGACCGCGAGAGCGTGAGCGTCACGACCGTGCCGCGGGGCTCCGCCTCTTGCACCGCGGCGACGCCGCCGGACTGCTGGACCACCCAGTAGACGAGCCAGAGACCCAGGCCGCTGCCGTGATACAGGGCGTCGACCGCGGTGCCGTCGACGAGCACGTCGCGGTTCATGCCGGTGAGCCCCGGTCCGTCGTCTTCGACCTCGACCGTCACCGTCTCGTCGTCCGCCGTCACTCGCACCGCGACCGCGGGCGCCTCGCGGTCGTGGTGGACGATCGAGTTCCGCACCAGCTCGGCCATCGCCCGCGATATCCACGCCGTCGCCGCGGCGACCGCGGTCCCGTCGTCCGGCACCGACACCTCGACGGTCGCGGCGGGGTGTTCCGTGCCGATGGTCTCGGCGATCTGTCTCGCGGCGCGGCCGACGTCGACCGGTTCGATCTCCGGCGAATCGCCCAACACCTCGGTGATGTGGTGGGCCTTCTCGCTCGTCTCCATGAGGGTGTCGGCCCGCGAGATGACGTACTCGGCCGCGTCGATCACGCCCTCGTCGACGTCGCTCGCGTCGTCCGTCTGCGCCTCGCCCGAGGCGACCTGTCTCGCCTGCCCGCGGATGACCGTCAGCGCGTTCCGGAGGTTGTGTTGTAACACGCGGTCGACGACCCGGAGCTGTCGCGCGCGGTTCTCGCTGTCGGTCACGTCTCGGAGGACGCCGACGACCCCGGCCGGCTCCTCGCTTCCCGGCTCCTGAAGCGGGTAGTACCGGATGTCGAACGTCCGCGTCCCCCGAACCGGGTGGGTCCGCTGCCCGCGGTACTCGACGGTCGTCCCCGACAGCGCGCGTTCGACCTGTCGGTCGACCGTCTCGTACCCCTCCGGCCCGACCACGTCTTCGAGCGTCAGGCCGGTCACGTCGCCGGGGCCGATCCCGTGGTACTCTCGGTACTGCGGGTTCGCGAACAGCAACTGCTTGTCGCGGTCGACGGCGGCGATGAGGTCGGTCGCGCCGTTTATCGCGCGCTCGTACCGCTCTAACTCTCGTTCGCGCTCCTTGCGGTCGGTGATGTTCCGACAGATGGCGAACGTCCCCACGAGGTCGCCGTCGCCGTCGTAGTAGGGGCTCCGCTGCGTGCTGAACGTCGCCTCCTTTCCGCTGCGGGGGAACTCCGGCGAGGTCTCGTACTCCTTCGGCGTCTCGGTCGCGAGGACCGCTCGGCGGTGGTCGTCGATGACCTCGGCCGTCGCCTCGTCCATGAACGCCGCCTCGGTGTCGCCGTACAGCTCCTCGCGGGGGACGCCGGCGAACTCGCTTACCGCCTCGTTGAGCAGTTCGAACCCCCCGTCTCGGTTCTGGAGCAGAACGGGGTCGTCCAGGCGCTCGACGATGTCGCGGTACTGTTTCAGCCGCGCCATCGCCTCCTTGCGGTCGGTGATGTCGGTCTGGATCGCGACGAGCCGCGTGACCTCGCCGTCGTCGTCGGTCACGGGAGCGATCGTCTGGTGGGCGTGGTACAGCTCTCCCCCGCGGCGGCGGTCGACGAGCTCTTCTTCCCAGACCTCGCCGTCGAGGACGGTCGACCACAGCGCCTCGAAGTAGGCGTCGTCCATCTCGCCGGAGTTGAGGATCGCGGGCGTCTCGCCTATGGCCTCGTGTTTCTCGTAGCCGGTGTGTTTGGTGAACGCCGGGTTGACGTACTCGATGGTCCCGTCGGTGTCGGTCACGTATATCGCGTGTCCGGCGTGTTCGACGAGGTTCCGGAAGGTCGCCAACTCCGCGCCGCCGTCCCCCTCGATCCCGTCCCGGAACACGCCGGTGTAGACGGCGCCGGCCGCCTCGTCGTCGACGCTGTGTCGGTAGAACTGCACCGAGAACGTCAGCACGTGGTCGTCGGCGTGTCGGATCGACACCGGCACGGTTCCGACCGCGGCCGCGCCGTCGGCCTCGGTCAGCCGGTCGCAGAGCGACGCCACGAACGCCTCCGGGTCGTCGTCCGCGACGATCGACGCGAGCGGCTGCTCACAGAGCACACCCGGATCGTACCCGACGACCGCCTCGGTGGCCGGGTTCGCGTGGACGACGGTCCCGTGTTCGTCTATCGAGACGACCGGGTCGGAACAGTCCTCGACGAACGACGCGAAGAACCCCGCGTCTGGAACCGGCGGCGTCTCGGGCTGTGCTCCGGGAGACATTAGAGTGATCGGTACGCCGTAGACAGATGAAAAGGTACTGGAAGCGAGCGCGCGCGGTCGGACCGCCGCTCCTACTGTTCGGTCGGCGCGGCGAGGTCGTCGACGGAGAAGCCGGGCTCCATCAGCTGGTCCGTCTGCCCCGACACGTCGCGTCCCTCGCGCATGAGCTGTTTAAACGCGGACTGCGGCGAGAGGTCCCCGATGAGGACGCCGCCGACGATTTTCCCGTCTTTGAGCGCCACGCGGCGCCACTCGCCCTCGGCGGTGGTCGCCTCGACCGAGTCGTCGCCGAGCGTCGGGTGGCCAAAGGAGAGGAACGGGAAGTCGAAGTGGGTGATCGAGTACGACGAGACCCACTTGAACGCCTCGCTCTCGTACTCGACCATGTTGCGGGCGGCGATGGTGCCCTGCTCTTTGGCCGACCCCCACGAGCCGTTCTTCGCCCGATCGCCTAAGATGAGGTCGTTGAACGTCGTGATGTCGCCCGCGGCGAACACGTTGTCGACGTTGGTGCGCATGAACTCGTCGACGACGATGCCGTCGTCGGTTTCGAGCGGCGTGTCCTCGACGAGCTCCGTGTTGAAATCGAGGCCGATGGCGACGCCGGCGAAGTCGCACTCGTAGCGCTCGCCGTTCGGGTCGACCGCGGCCTCGACGTGGCCGTCGTCGTCGACCTCGAAGTGATCGACGCCGGAGTCGAAGACCGGCTCGACGCCGCGTTCCCGCATCGCGTCGTGCATGATCTCTGCGCCCTCCTCGGAGAGGGCGTAGCGCCACCAGCAGTCGCCGCGCATCAGGTACTTCGCCTCGACCTCTTGGGCGCCGCAGATGGCGGCGAAGTCGATCCCCAGGAGTCCGGCGCCGACGATGACGGCCCGCTCGGCGTCCTCGACGCTCTCTTTGATGTTCCGGGCGTCCTGGAACGTCCAGAAGTGGTGGATCCCGTCGGCGTCCGCGTTCTCGACCGGCAGCTGCTGGGGGGTGCCGCCGACCGCGAGCAGCAGCGAGTCGTAGTCGAACGTCTCGCCCTCGTGGGTGTGGACCGCGTCGTTTTCGGTGTCGATGTCGACGACGACGGTGTTGAGTCGCAGGTCGACATCGTGGTCGTCGTACCACGATTCCTGATGGATCGAGATCGGCGCTTCGGGGAGTTTCCCCTTCGCGTACTCTTTGATCAGGATCCGGTTGTAGAGGGACTCCCCCTCGTCGGTGAGAACCGTGATATCGGCGTCGGGCGCTTCCTCGCGGAGCGTCTCGGCCGCGGACGCACCCGCGATACCGTCACCGATGATCACGTACGAATCGCTCATAGCCGAGCGTTCGGATTCATGGTTAATGTGGGTTGTCATCCACGCCTGACGGTGTGCGACTCCACCGCAAACAACGGCGGCGACGCGGCCCGCGACCGGGACGCTGCGCGGCCGCTCGGGGCGGTGAGCCCCTCGCTCCGTTAGTGTTCGCTCCCTGCGGGCTCGCCGGGGAACGCCCGCTCGCCCGCCTCGATCGGGACGTCGAGCCAGTTCTCCATCGGGATGAGCGGACACTCGTAGGCGTGGTTGTACGCGCAGGTCGGGTTGTACGCGGCGTTGAAATCGAGGACCCACTCGCCGTCGACCCGGTCGTGGTCTGGCGTCAGATCGAGGTAGCGACCCGCGCCGTACGTCGTCTCGCCGTTCGTCTCGTCGCGGAACGGGACCCAGAAGCGGTCGCCGCCGTCCGTCGGTCGATACGCCTGCAGGGTCACCGGCTCGCCGGCGACCTCGAACCGGAACTCGCCCCAGCGCCGGTAGGTCTGCTCGCCGTCGGCGGTCGTCTCGACGGTCACCGGTTCGGGGTCGTCGTGTTCGAAGAGCGGGAGCACGAACCGATACGCCGGGTCGGGCTCGAAGTAGTCGAGGCCGGGGAACGCGTCGCCCCGCATCGAGACCGGCAGCGGGGACCGAGCCGAGTCGCGGAACTGTTCGGCCTTCGCTCGCCGCTGCGCCTCGATCTGTGCCTCCCAGTCGTCGCCGTTCGAACTCGTTGCCATCGTCGCCACGATATTGTCTTTTCTGCACAATAATACTTCCGCGGCGCGGTCGCCTCGGCACACGAGCGCGTCGGATCGCGCGCCGACCGGGCCGTCGAGCCGGCCGTTCGCGCCCCCGCGACGCCACACATTCAATAGCGTCCCGACCCAACGACGCGTATGAAGATCCGGCAGAACATCCGCCACTGGGCCGCCAAGAAGGCGTTGACCACGCCGGTCGTCGGCGACGTCGCCAACGACAAACTCGTCGACCTCCACACGAGCATCTTCCTCAACAAGGCCGACGAGGAGCGCCGCGAGGAGCGCCGCGACCACCTCGACAGCTTCTTCGACGCGACGATGGACACGTACGTCGCCGCGTTGGAGGCCGGCCACACCGAGGCGGCGGCCCGCGAGATCACCCACGTCCAGGCCAACTTCGACTTCTTCAACCACGGCTGGACGGAGATGATGGAGATCCCCGGCGACGAGCTGGAGGAACACTACCGACGCTACGAGTCCTTCTTCGCCGCCCACGGGATCACGATCGACGACCCGCTCGGGGAGTTCCGGCCCGTCGACGGCGTCGACGAGGCCCCCGAGACGCCGGAGAAACTGAAGACCGCCGAGTACGAGAACGCGCTGGCCGGCTTCGCCGACGACGTGTACGTCGAGACCGACGACGGGGAGACGGTCGTCGGCGGCGAGACGGAGGAGCCGGACGAGGTCGACCCGTCCGCCGCCCCCGGACTCGACGAGGACGAAGCGAGCGCCTGAGCGTCGGCCACCGGCGGCGAAACCCGCCCACGTTTATACGTGGTGGGCGTGACGAGTTCACATGAACCGCGGGCAATCGTTCCTGCTCCTGCTCATCGGGACGGTCGCGTTTCTGACGATATTCATCATCAGCCCGTTCGTCGAGTACGTCATCGCCTCGGCGATTCTCGCGTACATCCTGTTTCCGTTCCACGTACGGCTCTCGCGGCGCTTCCGCGGGAGACTCGGCGGTCGCCTCGGCGAGTCGCTCGCGACCCGGATCGGGAACATGCTGTCCGCGCTGGTGCTCATCGGCTCCTCGCTCGTCGCCGTCATCCTCCCGCTCGTGTACATCTCGTGGGTGTTCATCCGCGATCTCACGGAGATCGCGCGGGGGAACACCGGTATCGACGTGGCGGCCATCGAGGCGGACATCGCGGCGCTGACCGGCGAACAGGTGGCGATCGGCGAACTGCTCGCGACCGTCGGCCAACTGCTCGCGAACACGCTTTTCGGCGGGGTCGGCGGGATCGTCACCACCACGCTCCGGGCGTCGGTCGGGCTCTCGCTCGCGCTGTTTTTAGTGTACTACACCCTCCTCGACGGGCCGGCGTTTATCAAGTGGCTCCGGCTGACGAGTCCGCTCCCGTCGAACGTCACCGCGGACCTCGTCGACCGCGTCGACGCGATGACCCGCGGGGTCGTGATCGGCCACATCGTCGTGGCGCTGCTGCAGGCGCTGGTCGCGGGACTGGGGCTGTGGGCCGCCGGGATCCCCAAGGTCGTCTTCTGGACGTTCGTGATGGCGGTGCTGGCGCTGGTGCCGCTCGTCGGGGCGTTCTTCGTCTGGGGGCCGGCGGCGGCGTACCTCGTCGCGGTCGACCAGGTGGCCGCGGGGGTGTTCCTCGCGGTGTACGGCGTCTTCGTCATCGCGATGGTGGACAACTACGCGCGGCCGATCGTGATCGACCAGCAGGCGCACCTGAACCCGGCGGTGATTCTGCTCGGCGTGTTCGGCGGGATCTACTCCGTCGGGTTCACCGGCCTGTTCGTGGGACCGATCGTCATCGGCGTCCTGGCGGCGACGCTGGAGACGTTCCGCGAAGACTACGACGTGATCTGAGCGCGGATCGCCTTTTAAGCCCCTCGCGCGCTTATAAACGACCACGCATATGTCCTCACCCGATTCGCCCGGCGCCGTCATCGGCGCGCGGCTGCCGGACGGTCGCACCGCGCTGTTCGTCGTCGCCGCCGCGGTCGCGGTCAACCTGGTCGGCGCCGTCGGCGTCCCCTTCACCGCGACCCAGAGCCCGTGGTTCGCGGGGCTCGACCTGCCCGCGTACTACCCGCCGGGCTGGGCGTTCGGGGTGGTGTGGCCGATACTGTACGCGCTCGTCGGCGCCGCGGCCGCGCTCGTCTTCCTCGGCGGGCGCGAGGCGCGGGCGGGGGAGACGGGTCGGCTCACGCGCGACGCGCGGGTCGCGCTCGGGCTGTTCGCCGTCCAACTCGTCGTCAACGTCGCGTGGTCGCCCGTCTTCTGGGGGCTCGAACGCCCGGACCTCGGGCTCGTCGTCCTCGGGCTCCTGTTGCCGCTCGTCGTCGCGACGACGGTCGCGTTCGACCGGGTAGACCGGCGGGCCGCGCTCCTGCTCGGGCCGTACCTCGCGTGGGTCTGCTTCGCGACCGCGCTCAACTACGGCATCTGGGCGCTGAACTGACGGCCTACTCCCCGTCCGCCCCGTCCGCTTCGAGCCGCGACGCGACGAACGCCCGTTCCACGGCGTCGAGGTCGCGGTCGCCGTCGCGGAACGCGCGCAGTCCCGCCCGGTACCGCTCCCCGCCCCGCCCGCCCTCCGGGGCCGGCTCGGCGGCCGGGCGCTCCAACACGAACTCCGCGATGCCGGTCCGCTCGCCCGTGTACGCGAAGCCGGATTTATAAAGCGCCGCGTAGGCGAACGGGTTGTTCACGGCGATTTTCACCCGCTCGTACCCGTCGGCCGCGAGCCGCGCGACGGTTCGGTCGATCAACCGCGGGCCGAGCCCCTCGCCGCGGCGCGCGACGTGGACGGTGACGTACCGGAGCCGACAGCAGTCGGGGTCGGTCCGGTCGGGCGAAAACGAGACGGCGGCGACCACGTCGTCGTCGAACGCGCTCGCGTCGACGGTCGGCGGCAGCGGCTCGTCCGGCTCCCACGACGGGACCGCCGGCGACCCGTCCGCGGTCCGCAACGCGGCCTTCCCCGGCGCGCCGACGACGAACTTCCCGGCGTAGGCGAACGCCCGGTAGTCGAGCCGCAGCGTCGCTCCCGACCCCGGCTCGCCGAGGAACGCGTACTCCATGCGAGTCGCTACGGCGCGGCGGGATAAATGACCGCGGGCTCCGGGCGAGCGCTTTTTAAGTGTCTCCGCGGCCGACGACCGGTATGCACGGCCTCGGCGACGTCGGCTTCTTCGATCGGATCGCCCCGCTGTACGACCGCGTCATGCCGCCCGCCGACGGTGACGCGCTGGCCGCGGGGCTGCGGCACGCGACGCGGCCGATCGATCGGCTCCTCGACATCGGGGGCGGCACCGGGCGCGCGGCGGCCGCGCTCGCCGGCCCCGAGATAACCGTCGTCGACGCCTCGCTCGGGATGGCGTCGCGCGCACGGACCCATCGGCGGCAGGAGGCGGTCGCCGGAGACGCCGGCCGGCTCCCCGTCCGGGACGGCTCGGTCGACGCCGCGGTGATCGTCGACGCGTTTCACCACCTGCCCGATCAGGCGGCCGCACTCGACGAAGCCGCGCGCGTCATCGCGCCCGGCGGCGCGCTCGTGATCCGGGAGTTCGACCCCACACACCTCCTCGGACGCGCGCTGGTCGCGGCGGAACACGCCATCGGGATGGGGTCGCGCTTTCGGTCGCCCGCGGACTTGGCCGCGGCGCTCGGTGACCGCGGGTTCGACCCGCGGATCGTCGACCGCGGCTTCGGCTACACGGTCGTCGGCGTGCGGGAGTGAGGAACGAACACGCTACTTAAAAAGGCCGACCGCGGCGCTCGCGACGCTCAGTCGTGTGAGTGGCTGTGCGCGCCGTGGTCGTGGGCGGTCTCGTCTCCCGACTCCTCGTGCGTGTGGTCTTGCCCGTCGGGGTCGGTCTCGCCGAGCACCTCCGCGCCCTCGCCGTCGATCATGTCCATATTCTTGAGGTTGTCTCGCTCCTCGAAGTCCTCGACGGCCTCCATCACGTCCGCCTGCGTGATCGTCATCCGGTCTTCCGTGAGCGCGCCGAGGACCGCCTCCCGGAGGACCATCCGGAGGTCCGACCCTGTGAGGCCAGTCGTCCGGTCGGCGACCTCCTCGGGGTCGAAGTCGGCGATCTGCATCTCGCGGGTGACGACCCGGAGGATGTCGGCGCGCATGTCGCGGTCCGGCTTGGGGAAGTTGACGATCTCGTCGAACCGGCGCCACGCGGCCGCGTCGAGCTGGTCCGGGTGGTTCGTCGCGCCGATGAGGAGGACCTCGTCGCGCACGAGCGACACCTCGTCGATGGACTTGAGTAGGGTGTTGACCGCGCGCTTCAGGGCGGCGTGTTCGTCGGACCGCCGGGTCTTCGCCACCGAGTCGAACTCGTCGATGAAGAGGATACACGGGGAGAGCCGCTTTGCGACCTCGAACGTCTTCTCGACGTTCTTCGCGGTCTCACCCAGGTACTGGCTCGTGATCATCGAGAGTTTCACCTCGACGAACGGGAGCCCGAGCTCGTGTGCGAGCCCGCGCGAGATGGTCGTCTTCCCGGTCCCCGGCGGGCCGACGAAGAGGAGTTTCCCGATCTCGCGGAGCCCGATCTCCGCGAGGTACTCGCGGTGTTCGATCGCTTTGACGATCTTCTGGATCTCGCCCTCCTGGTCGCCGGTGAGCACGAGGTCCGCGAGCGTCGTCTCGATCTCTTCGGGCGCGCGGACGTTGACCAGATCGAGCATCTCGGCGTCCTCGTCCTCGTCGAAGTACTCCTCTAACAGGGCGTCTATCCAGACTCGGTCCGCCTGAATCGGGCGGACGCTGTCGCGCGCCTCGTCGACGGTGACGGGCGCTTCGAGGTCGTCCGCCTCGGCCAGCGCGGCGACGATGGTGGGGTTGGCGGCGATCCGCTCGTCGTCGGCGTGGTCGCGGTACCACTCCAAGGCCATCGCCGGCTGCGTCAGCGAAATCTCGCCGGAGAACTCCGTTCGTTGGGTAAAGAGGAGGTCGGAGACGGCGTCCCACGGGTGTTCGACGCCCGTCGCGGTTCGGGCGGTCTCGCTGGTCGGCTTGAGCGGCCGCTCGACGCCCACCGGGGCGTCGTCGGCGGCGTCGTGCGACCAGAACACCTGCCTGAAGCGCGGCGGCAGGTCGTTCTCGTCGAGGTCGCGGTTCTCGGTGTAGAGGTGCGTCGTCAACACGAACTCGACGACGTCGAGCGCCGGGTCACTCATCCGCGCGACGTAGCCGCGGGAGGCGGTTAAGCGCGTCGAACCGCGCGCGAGAGGAGGGGATCCGCCGGGCGTGCGAGCCGTTCGCGTCCGCGGCGTCCGCGGGCGGCGTATCGAACGCTTATTAGCCCTGGTGAGAGACCTATCTCGCATGAGTTCCGAGGACGCGGCCGCGCCCGGTGAGGCTGCCACTGACACGGACCACGAGAACGCGCTTCAGGACGTAATCGCCGTCGACCCCGACGACGTCGAAGAGGGGCTGGTGAACCGGCTCGACGCCCACACCGGCGACGGGATCCGCCACCGGGCGTTCACCTGCCTGGTGTACGACACCGAGGGACGAATCCTGCTGGGCCAGCGCGCGCCGACGAAGCGGCTCTGGGACGGCCACTGGGACGGGACGGTCGCCTCCCACCCGGTCGAGGGGCAGACCCAGGAGGACGCGACCGAGCAGCGCCTCGAAGAGGAGCTCGGTATCACCCCCGATCAGTACGACGACCTCCGCGTGACGGACAAGTTCGAGTACAAGCGCTACTACCCGAACGAGGGCGTCGAATGGGAGGTCTGTTCGGTGCTGAAAGTGACGCTCGACGACACCTCGCTCGACCCCGACGACGACGAGATCGGCGGCATCCTCTGGGCCGACTACGAACACCTCCACGAGAACCCGTCGCTGTACCGGCAGCTCCGCCTCTGTCCGTGGTTCGAGATCGCGATGCGCCGCGACTTCGCCTGATCGAGCGGCGAGCCCATCCACAGTCGCGACCCGAAGCGGCGAGTTGAAGGCGCGGGGGCGACACCCTCCGATATGACCGTCGTCGCCGTGCTTGCGAACCCGCCCCGCGAGGGGCTCGTCGCGACCGGACTCGCGGAATCGACGCCGCTGTCGACCGCCGAAGCCGCCGACCTGTACGAGGCGCTGTTCCGCGACGCCGTCCTCGCGGTCCACCGCTCCGGCGGCGAACTTCTCGTCAACTACCCGGTCGACGACGACCTCCCCGCCGAACACCGCACCGACACCGCCCCCGAGGCCGAGCTGCGAACGCTCGTCGCCGACACCCTCGGCGGCACCGAAGACGCGCGCTTCGAGCGGCAGGTCGGCTCCTCGTTCGGCGCGCGCGCCGGCAACACCGTCACCCACCTGCTCCGCGAGGAGAACGCCGACTCCGTCGCGGTGGTCACCCCGCAGGCGCCCATGCTCTCGCGGACCGTGATCGACTCCGCCGCGATGAAACTCCGGACGAACGAGGTCGTGTTGGGCCCCTCCACCCGCGGGCGCACCTACTACGCCGGCTTCACCGCACCGATCGACTTCGACGGCGCCTTCGAGGACCCGAGCCTCCCGACGCTCGCGGCGCGCGGTGCCGACGCCGACCTCGACGTGGAGTTCCTCGCGTCCTCGCCCTCGATGGTCGACGGCGACGACTTACTCGACGCGGTCCCCCTGCTCCGCGCTCGGTTCGCCGCCGAGCGGGTCGTGCCCGACTACACCGCGGCGTTCGTCCACGAACACGGGCTCGACGTCGTCGTCGAGGACGGGAGCCCGCGGCTCGTGCGCGACTGACGCCGCGGTCCGCGGCGAACCCGGCTCGAAACCTGAAAGTGGCTCGACGGCGTACGCGAGCCAATGACCGACGAAAAGGAGAGCACGTTCCTCGTCACGCACGTCGAGAGCGACTCGGCGGTGCTGAAAGACGTTCACGACGGACAGGTACACACCCTGAGTTCCAACCCCGGCCTCGACGTCGACGACGCCGTCTCGGCGACCGTCGCCCCGGACCCGCCGATGGAGGTCACGTATCAGGTGATCGAGGTCGGCGAGCGCCGGTCGCTCTCTATCGCGGAGAGCGACGAGCCCCCGACGGTCCACGAGCGCGAGCTGGCGGCCGAGACCGACACCGGCGAGCTCGCGCGCGAGGAGCGCGCGGGCACCGGCGAGGTCCACGTGTTGACGCCGCCGGCGGCCGACACCGCGGACGCGGTCGCGGACGTGCTCGACGATCGGGAGGCGACGCTCTCGCGGGCGGCGCGGCTCGGCGTGAACCGCGTCGAGATCCGGTCCGAGCCGGGCGTCGTCAGCGTGCGCTACATGCCGTGAGGCGTCGTTTATAAGAGGGGAGCCGCTCGAAGCGCGGACCGTTACTCGGGGTTGACCGTCGCACACGTCTCCCCGGCCGCGCTCTGGACCTTCCAGCCGCCGTCGACGTCGCCGGCGCGCGTCTCGTACTCGACCGCCGTCGCGTCGGTGACGGTCGCCGCGTCGACGCGCTCGCCGCCGACGTCAACCCGCTCGACGCGGAACGGGATGTCGAGGCTATCGCCACAACAGCCGACGTCGACGAACTCCTCGCGCGTCTCGCCGACGGCGACGTCCCCGAGGACGCGCCTGAAGTACCCGCGGTAGCGGTCCGTCTCGACCTGGTCGCGACCCCAGCCGCTGAGCCCCTCGGGGTACGAGAGGACGACGCGAGTTGCCTGGTGTTCCATACGCGTAACTACGCCGGTCGAGAATTAATGGGTTCCGGCGGGCCAGCGACGCCGCCCGACGAGCGCGAGAGGCCGGACGCGGCGACGGGCGCCGGGCGTCGCCCCCCGAGAACACGCCGGAGACGAGCGGGACGACTGAGTAAGAAGGCTTATTCGCGCCCGCACGGGAACCGCTATTTATGATAGCGATCGATGTACCGGAGGTCAACTATTTATGGTAGCGATCGATGTACCGGAGGTCAACTACACCGAGTACTCGAACCGGCAGCTCGTGGCCGTCCCGCTCGCGGTGTTGGTCCTCGCGCTCGCGATCATCGGCGGCTGGTATCTCGTCACGGGTGCGCCGGCGAACCTCGGGTTGGAGTTCACGGGCGGCGTCGAACTCCGGGTCGCCGACGACGGCGGCAACGTAGAACAACAGATCGAGACCGCGTTCGATAGACAGCCAGACTCCGTCCGGGCGATCCCCGCGGACGACGTGTACGTGGTGACGTTCCGGGCGGCCGACGAGGACCCCGGCAACCTCGCCGAGGACCTGTCGACGCAGGCGGACGAGGCCGGGCTGTCCACGACCGCGATCGACCAAGTGTCCCCCAGCTTCGCGTCTGACACGGCCCAGACCGCGATATTCGGCGTCGGACTCGCCTTCCTCGGGATGAGCGTCCTCGTGTTCGCGCTGTTCCGGACGTTCGTCCCGTCGCTCGCGGTCGTCGCGTCGGCGTTCTCCGATCTGGTCATCCCCATCGCGGTGATGAACCTCCTCGGGATCCAGATGACGCTCGGCACCATCGCGGCCCTCCTGATGATCATCGGATACAGCGTCGACTCGGACATCCTGTTGAACAACTCCGTGCTGCGGCGGACCGGCGAGTTCTACGAGTCGGTGAGCCGCGCGATGCGCACCGGGGTGACGATGACGCTCACGTCGATGGCGGCGATGATCGTGATGGCTATCGTCGCCTCGCTCTTCGGCATCGATCTCCTGCGGAACATCGGCATCATCCTCTCGGTAGGGCTCTGTGCCGACCTGATGAACACGTACCTGCTGAACGTCTCGCTGCTTCGCTGGTATAAGTTCGAGGGGGTGAAACGCTAATGTTGGAACCGATCAAGAACAACTGGCGGATCCTGCTTCTCGTCGTCGTCGTCCTCGGCGCGACGGTGGCGCTTTTCGCCCCGCAGTTCGGTCCACAGACCGCGCCCGGTGAGGACGTGTCCGAGGCCCAACAGGGGGTGACGAACCTCCAGTACGGGCTCGACCTCGCCGGCGGGACGCGGGTCCGCGCCCCGCTGGTCGGCTACACGGCGATGGAGGTCGACTTCGGGGGTGACCAGCCGGACGAGGTCGCACGCACGATAGCGGCCGAACTCGAGAACGCCTCGGCGGCCGACATCACGGCGGTCCCGAGCGAGCGCGCGGTCGACGTGACGGCGACCGAGGTCACCGAGTCGCAGTTCCGAGCGGCGATGGACGCCTCGGGCTACGCCTACGAGGACATCCGGTCCGGCGTGACACAGGAGACGCGCGACGTCGCACAGCAGGTCATCAAAGACAAGATCGACGAGACGGGGCTCTCCGGCGGCACGGTCCAGCAGGTCCAGTCGCTCACCGGCGAGTACTTCATGCTCGTCGAGGTGCCCGGTGAGAACCGGAGCAGCGTCACGAGCCTCCTCGAAGAGCGCGGGACCGTCCAGATCGACATCGCGTACCCGACGGCGAACGGCACCGGCATCGAGGAAGGCGTGCTGCGAGGCGAGGACTTCCAGGAGCTCGGCTCCGCCTCCCAGCGGGAGCGCGTCCAGGGCGCGTACGTCCCGGTGACGGTCCGGAACACCGCGCCGGAGGGCCAGCAGTCGCCGGCCCACGAGTTCCAGCAGGCCGTCGCGGACCGCGGGTTCGCAGAGGCGTACAACAGCCAACGTGACCAGTGCGACTACCGGGAGAACCCGGACGACGTGAGCAACCCGTGCCTCCTGCTCACCGTCGACGGCGAGGTCGTCAACTCCTTCGGGATGGACCCGAGCCTCGCGGACAGCATGGCGAGCGGCTCGTGGGCCACCGACGGCGGATTCCGCCTCACGACCACCGAGTTCGCCGAGGCGGAGCGGATCGCGATCAACCTCCGCGCCGGCGCGCTGCCGGCCGACCTCGACATCAGCGGACAGGGGACCTCGCGGTCCATCTCGGCCTCGCAGGGAGCGAACTACAAGACCTACTCGCTGGTGACCGGGATCCTCGCCGTGTTCGCGGTCGCCGGCATGGTGTTCCTGCGGTACCGCGAGCCCGCGGTCGCGCTCCCGATGATCGTCACGGCGATAGCCGAGGTGTACGCGCTGCTCGGCTTCGCCGCGCTGCTGAGCTATCCGGTCGAACTGGCCGTCATCGCCGGGTTCATCGCGGTGGTCGGGACGGGGGTCGACGACCTCGTGATCATCGCCGACGAGGTGATGAGCGAGGGCGAGGTGAACTCTCGGACGGTGTTCAACTCCCGGTTCCGCCGGGCGTTCTGGGTCATCGGCGCGGCCGCGGCGACCACGATCATCGCGATGTCGCCGCTGATGGTGTTGTCGCTCGGCGACCTGTCGGGCTTCGCGATATTCACCGTCCTCGGCGTCCTGATCGGCGTGCTGGTCACGCGCCCCGCGTACGGCGACATCCTGCGTCGCCTGCTGACGATCCGGTAACGCCTCCTCTCATCGGTAGCCCGGAGCCGGCGGCGCGTTTTGCCGCGTGAATCTGCTCGGTCGACAGCGACACGCTATTACTTTGCTGTCGAGTAATCCGGCCATGAGAACCGACGACCGCCCCGCTTCGGACCGGCGGGTCGGCCGGCTCAGATCGCCGGCCGTCGCCGGGCAGACGAGCGCAGGGTGGCGGTCGATGACGACGGGTAACTCGCGTCGAGCGATGTGTGACTCGCGTCGAGCGATGTGTGACTCGCGTCGAGCGATGTGTGACTCGCGTCGAGCGATGTGTGACTCGCGTCGAGCGGGGCGCGTATGACCGCGTACGCCGAGATTCTGATCGTCGCGTTCGTCGCGCAGCTGGCCGTCCTCCCCGGCGAGAAGGTGCAGTTCATGATCGCCGCGCTCGCGACGCGGTACGACCCGAAGGTCGTCGTCGCCGCGGCGGGGTCGGCGTTCGCCGGGTGGACCGCGGTCGAGATCGCGTTCGGCCGGGCGTTGCAGTCGGCCCTCCCCGGCGTCGTTCTCGACGGCGTGACCGCGACGCTGTTCTTCGTCTTCGCGTACCTGCTGTATCGGTCGATGCCGGAGCGGCCGTCGGAGCGAGACGCCGACAGCGAGGGCGTCGTGGGGGACGCCGACCCGGAGGCCAACGACGCGGTGTTCGGCGCGCTGGAGTCGGTGCGGCTCCCCGGCCCGCTCGAACGCTACGCCGGGTCGTTCGGCGGGTTCATCCCGATATTCGTCCTCACCGCCACGGGCGAGTTCGGCGATAAGACGCAGTTGGTGACGATCGGTCTGGCGGTCCAGTACGGTGCGACCTCCGCCATCTGGCTCGGCGAGATGCTGGCCATCATCCCGATCAGCCTCGCGAACGCGTACGTGTTCCACACGTTCGCCCACCGCTTCAACATGCGTCGGGCGCACTTCGCCTCCGCGGTGTTGTTCGCCTTCTTCGGGGCCGACACGCTGCTCGCCATCCTCACCGGGTTCTCCGTCTGGGAGACGTTCATCGGGGCCGTGAGCGCGGCGGCCGCCGGAGTGGTGTAGACGTCAGAACTCGTCTAACCCCGACTGCTCTGCGGCCGCCAGCACGTCGTCGCAGGTCGCCCACGACCGCCGCGCACAGTCCGGGACGGCCCCGTGGTCCGCGACGTACGCGCGGAGGAACGACCGGGTCGCGGGGTCGCTCGGGTAGCCGCTGCCGAGCCCGTCGTAGCCGGGGTAGTCGTCGTCGATCGACGCCATCCGGGCGTCTCGGGCCACCTTCGCGACGACGCTCGCGGCACCGACCACCGGGTCCGCCTCGTCCGCGCCGTGAGACGCCGACACGTCGACGGCGGGGAGGTCGGTGTCGACGGTCCCGTCTCCGGACTCTCGGACGAACTCGCTCAGGCGGCGCGCGAACCGCGCCTCGCTGGTGTCGCCGGCGTCGGCCACGACGCGGACCGGCTCGTCGAGTTCGGCGGCGAGGTCCGTTGCGAGCGCGTTCCGGACCGCTCGGGCCTGCCCGCGGACCGTGAGCGTGTTCATGTCCGTGTCCGGGCGATCGATCTCGGCGGGCTCGACGAACGCGACGCCGACGGCGACGCGGGCCGCGTCGCGGAGCGTCGCGTCGATGGCCTCGCGGCGCGCGGGCGCGAGCCGCTTCGAGTCGTCGATGTCCGGCGGCAGCGCCGCGGGGGCAGCGAGGACCGCCGCGGCGACCATCGGTCCGAGTACGGGGCCTTTGCCGGCCTCGTCGACGCCGAGGTACACGCGTCGCTGGTCGGTTGCGACGGATAAATAGGTTCAGAAAATCGGCGGCGAACCAGAGCGCGGGCTCAGTCGAGGAGAACCGCGTTCACCTGCCCGGTCTGGCCGGGGCGGGAGGTGACGCGGGCGCGGCCCGCGGACGTCTCGATGATGGCGCCCTTGGTGACGATGTTCCGGCGGGCGTAGTTGACGTTCGAGGGGTTGTCGACGACGTTCTCGATGTCGGCCTCGCTGACCTCGCCGTCGGTCGCGACCTGCGCGACGTTCGTCGAGAGCGCTCGGACCTTCTTCTCCGTGCCGCGCGAGTCGATGTACTGGACTCGCGTCTCGCCGACGGTGGTCTCGGCCGGCTCGCGACCGAGCTGGTGGCGCTTCTTGTTCGAGGCGTGCTTGAGTCGACCGCCCGTCCGCTTGCGCGTGGAGCGTCCCTGGTCTTTCATACAGACACGAACAGCCAGCGAATACTTGAAGCGTTCGACTCGTGCCGGCGTCGACGGACTCGAGAGCGCCCGAGGAGGCGGACGGTCACTCGCACGACCGGGGTTCGAACGCCGCAGTCGGCCGCACGCGGTCGATCAGGTGAACCGGGCTTCGAACGCCCGGATCCCCTCGTCGGTGCCGACGACGACGAGTTCGTCGCCGGACTGGATCCGGGTGTCGGGGCCGATTTCCGTCACCGTCTCGTCGCCGCGGTCGACGGCGATGACGGTACAGCCGGTCTGTTCGCGGATGTCCGCGTCGGCTATCGCTCGGCCGGCGAGCCGGGCCGCGGTGGTCCTGACGACTTCGATCTGCTGGGTGAGCGAGATAACGTCGCGGCCCTCGATGACCGTCGAGGCGGAGAGCCGCCCGGTGACGGTCGCGAGCGACAGCACGTAGTCGGCGCCGGCCCGGTGGACCTTCGGGACGCTCTCGGCCTCCTCGACGCGGGCGAGCACTTGGGTGTCCGGCGCCAGGTCGCGAACGACGAGCATCGTGAACTCCGTGGTCGTGTCGTCCGGGAGCGCGAGGACGACCGTCTGTGCCGACTCGATGTCGGCCTCCCGGAGCGTCTCCGGCTCGGTCGCGTCGCCGACCACGTCGACGCCCGGAAGGTCCTCGCGGTCGACGACCGTCACCGGGAGGTCGGCCGCGCCGAGCTGGTCGGCGACCGTCTCGCCGACCTGCCCGTACCCGACGATGACCGTCTCGCCGGCGCCGAACCGCCGGCTCGCGGAGTTCGTCAGATCGACGAGCGCGTCCAGCTGGTCGGGCCGTCCGGAGACGAGCAGGACCGTGCCCGCGGACAGCGTGGCGTCCGGCGGGGGCGACGCGTCGAAGTCGCCGTTGAACCACGCGCCGATCACGTTGACGCCGGCCTGTTCGCGGATGTTGCTTTCGGAGAGCGTGGACCCGGCGAGCAGGCTCCCGTGCGGGACCGTCACCTCCGCGAGTTGGATCGAGTCGCCGATGGCGACCGTCTCGGCCAAGTCGGACTGGAGCGCGGTCGTCACCTTCGCGGCGAGGCTCTCGCCGACGAGCGTGCGGGGGGACAACACGTCGTCCGCGCCGGCCAACCGGTGGTACCGCTCGCGTTTCGGATCCTCGACGATGCTGATGACGCGCACGTCGGGAGACAGCTCCTTGGCGGCGAGGACGATGCTCGCGTCGACCTGGTCGGAGACGTCGGTCACCAGCGCCCGCGCGTCGGCGAGATTCGCGCGAGCCAGCCCGTCGGTCGACTCCGGGTTCGCGCGGATCACGCGTCTGCCGGCCTCGTGGAGCCGCATCGCCCTGTCGTCGTCGGCCTCGACGACCACGTAGGGGATGTCGTGGCTGTCGAACTCCTCGATGAGCGCCGGCGACCGCGAGGTGTCCGAACAGACGACGACGTGGTCGGCTAAGTCCTCGTCCAGCGACGTGGGGACGGTCGCCGAGAACGCCTCCTCCAAGAGCGGCGTCACCACGACCGGCAGGGCGCCGATCAGGAGCACCATGCCGACGAGGTCCATCACGGCGATGAAGGCGTTCAGCTCCTGGCTTTCCCACGGCGCGTCGCCGCCGAACCCGGTCGTGGTGAACATCTCGATAGAGAAGCGCAGCGCCTCGATCATCGTGCGGGGGTCGCCCTCGTACACCCGCATCCCGTACCGGTAGGCCACCGCGGTGAAGATCAGCACGAAGAAGACGAACGCCGAGTATCCCCCGACTCGCCGCTTCCAGGAGTTCATGTCGTCCGCCTACGACACCCCCACACAAAAACGGGCCGCGTTCTGAGACCCGCCGGGCCGAAGCTCGGTTGTTTAAGTCTAAGCGGTCGAACCAATACGCATGGTGCGGGACCCGTCGCGCGAGCCCGATCCGCCGTCAGTCGACGACGTGTTGGACGCGCTGGCAGACGACGACGCACGGCGGATCGTGTCGGCGCTCTCCGAGCCGAAGACGGCGAGTGAGCTCTCGGAGGAGTGTGACATTCCGCTGTCGACGACCTACCGGAAACTGGAGCGGCTCACCGACGCCTCCTTGCTGTCGGAGTCGACCGACATTCGCCGCGACGGACAGCACACGACCCGCTACGCCGTCTCGTTCGAGACCGTGACGGTCTCCGTCGAAGAGGCGGACGACCGCCAGTTCGACATCGAATTCACCCGCCCGGAGCGCAGCCGGGACGAACGACTGGCCGACCTGTGGTCGGAGCTTCGCGAGGAAACATGACTACCCATATCGACCTACTCATCATCGTCGCAAAGACCGCCATCCTCGTCCTCGGTGGCAGCATCACCTACTACGCCATGCGGGCGTACGGGCGGACCGGCGACCCGTCGCTGCGCGCGCTCGGCATCGGCTTCGGCGTCGTCACCGTCGGGGCCCTGATCGGCGGGGTCTCACACCAGGTCATCGGGTCGGAGCTGGCCGTCGGCATCGCGATCAACAGCCTGCTCACGGCGGTCGGGTTCGGCGTCATCGTCTACTCGCTGACGGTCGAGTGAGCGAGGGGGCCGAGCGACCCCCCCGCGCCACGCAGTTATCGACGTTCGACGATCCGCGGTTTCGGTAGCCTTTTGCGGCGCTCCGTCGTCGGATCGGCGTATGAGCGACGCACGCGAAGAGCTCTCCCGCCGGATCGCCGGCGAAATAACGCTCAGCGACGACCCCGGAGCGACGCTCCGGAAGTGGCGGACCGACTTCGACGTGTCCCAGACCGAACTGGCGGACCAGCTAGACGTCTCCTCGTCGGTCGTCTCGGACTACGAGAGCGGGCGCCGCGAGAGTCCGGGCATCGGCGTCGTCCGGCGGACCGTCGAGGGGCTCCTTGACATCGACGAGCGCCGCGGCGGGGGGCGGCTCCGGCAGTACGCGCGGGTGCTCTCGGCCGGCTTCGAGAGCGACATCGTCCACGACCTCCGAGAGTACTCGACCGCGGTCCCGCTCGAAACGTTCTACGAGGCGATGGGCGCGACGGAGATCGTCCGCGGCGAGCAGGACCACGTCAACGGCCACACCGTCATCAACTCCATCGAGGCGATCACCCGCCTGTCCAGCGAGGAGTTTTACCGCCTGTACGGTCAGTCGACGAACCGCGCGCTCGTGTTCACCCGCGTCACTCGCGGCGAGTCGCCGCTGGTCGCGCTGCGGGTCGTGAGTCCGACGCCGAACGCGGTCGTCCTCCACGGCATCGAAGACGGGGACCTGTGGGACCACGCCGCCGACTTGGCCCGCGTCGACGGCTTCTCGCTCGCGGTGTCGAACCGCGACCTCGACGACTGCCTGAGCGACCTCCAGGCGCTGTGAGCGGGCAGCGCGGCCGACCGGCCTCCGCCGGCGGCTCCGGACCGCGACCCTGAAACCTCCGGCGACGCTCTGTGGAGCCATGACCGACGACTACGCCGAGCGCCTCCGCGCGAACCGCCGCGAGAAGGACGAGTTCTTCGCCGACCACCCGCAGTCCCCGATCCCGCCGGAACACCGCGACGGCTTCGAGGGGCTCGACTACTTCGAGCCGGACCCCGACTACCGCGTCGAGGCGACCGTGACCGTCCACGACGACCCGGAGCCGGTCGAGATGGAGACCACGGCGAGCAACCCGGTCCGGTACCTCCGAATCGTCACCTTCGCGTTCGACGTTGATGGCGACGAACACACGCTCGCGGGCTACCGACAGGCGGGCGAGGAGGGCGCTATCTTCGTCCCCTTCCGAGACAAGACGACCGGCCAACAGACGTACCACAACGGGCGGTACATGGAGCTCGAACCCGACGAGGCGTTGGCCGACGGCGACGCGGTGACGGTCGATTTCAACCTCGCGTACAACCCCTTCTGTGCGTACAGCGAGACGTTCTCCTGTCCGCTGCCGCCGGAGGAGAACTGGCTGGAAATAGTCGTCCCCGCCGGTGAGATGGCGCCGGACATCGAGTAGTCGGGTCGCTTCGCGCGACCGGCCCCGCTATCGAAGGGAGCTCTCCATCGCCTCGGGCTGTCCCACCGGCTCCGGCGCGTCGCCGGCTTCGATGGCCCGGCGGGTCGACTCGTCGATTTCGACGAGGTGACAGAGCGGGTTCCCCGGATACACGACCGGGTTCTCGAGGAGGCCGATGAGCAGCCCGGTGAAGGGGGCTTCGACCCCCACTGCGTCCTCTTTAAACGGGTTGGTGATCGTTGCGATCCGCTCGCCCTCGCGAACGAGCGATCCGCTCCCGAAGTGGGTGTCGACGATGCCACCCGAGTCTGCGCGAAGCCACGTCTTCTCGCCGGCCCCGGCGACGATGGTCCGCCAGCCGGGCCAGCGCACCGTGTCGGTGTCGAGCAGTTCGTACTCGGCGAAGACGGAGCGAACGCCGGCGAGCGCGTCGTCGATGAGGGGGCGCTGGAACCGGTGGGCCTCGCCCATCTCGATGGTTATCGTCGGGATTCCGTTCGCGGTCGCCTCGCCCCGGAGGGTTCCGCTGGGGCCCTCGCTGTCGATTATCACCTTCGAACCGAACGCCATCGAAAGCCGGTGGACCCCGTCGACGGTCATGTCGCCGCGGACGTGGAGCATGTTCGTCCGGCCGCGGGTTGAGGTGTGGAAGTCGAGCCCGAAGTCGCAGGGCTTGATGAAATTCGAGTAGATCTGATCGGCCATCCGCTTCGAACTCGTCGAGCCGGGCTCGCCGGGGAACGACCGGTTGAGGTCGCGGTCGTACACCGGGAGGTACCGCTGTTGGGCGATGAAGCCGGGGACGTTGAGGACGGGCAGGCAGACGAGCGTGCCCGCGAGTTCCGAGAGGTCCCACTCGTGGGCGACCTCGCGGACGACTTCGATCCCGTTGAGTTCGTCGCCGTGGGCGGCCGCCGTGAGGAACGCGGTGGGACCGTCGCGCTCGCCGTTGACGATCGTCACCGGGATCCGAACCGGGTCGCCGAGATACGTCTCGCTGATACCGTAGCGGATGTTCTGCGTCTCGCCCGGCGGCACCGAGCCGCCGTTGTACGTGAACATCCGGTCGTCGCTCATGCTACGACGGACCGTCGCGGGGGGTATATATATGACGACCCGACTATCACGCTGCGAAACGGGTCGGCGAGGGAGGTCGCCGGGGTCCGTGCGGCCATCGGTCACGAACCGGGCGAACTTTTACCGACGCTCCCGCAGGTGTGGGTATGAGTTCGGATCCGGTACGAGTGGGAGTACTTTCGTTACACAACAGCAAGGAGACGAAGGCGATCTGCAACGCCGTCGAAGGTCTCGGTCACGAGCCGGTGTGGCTGCGCGAGGAGAACGCCGCGATAAGCGTCGACGACGGCGACGTGTCGGTCGAGCCCCCGGTCGACGTGATCGCGAACCGACTGCTGCTCTCGAACACCGACCAGCCCGCGGAGCTGCTCGGGCTGGCGAAGACGTTCGAGCGCATTCGCCCGATGCTGAACGACCCCGACTCGGTGCTGGCGTCGATCCACAAGTTCGCCACGGCGGCGACGCTCGCCGACTGGAACATCCGCGTCCCCGACGCGCTGCTCGCGCTGTCGAACGACCGGCTCAACGAGGGCCGCGAGCGCTTCGGCGAGGTCGGCGTTTATAAGACCGCCATCGGCACGCACGGCGGCGGGACGTGGAAGGTCGACCTCACGGAGCGGGTGAACCCGAAGGTCGGCAACCGGCAGGCGTTCCTCCAGAAGCTGATCGACCGCGACGACGAGAAACACCGGGACCTGCGGGTGTACATCGTCGGCGACGAGATCGTCGGGTCGATGTACCGTTACGCGCCCGAGGGCGACTGGCGGACCAACGTCGCGCTCGGCGGCGCGGTCGAGGACGCGACCGACGACATGCCCGACGAGGCCGCCGAGACCGCGCTGTACGCGGCCGACGTGATGGACCTCGATTACGCCGGCGTCGACCTCGTCGAGGGGTACGACGGCTGGTACGTCCTGGAGGTGAACCCGACGGCCGGATTTAAAGGACTCCACGAGGCGACGGGGACGAGCCCCGCCCCGTACATCGCGAAACTCGCGATCGAGACGGTCGGCGGCGAGGTCGACGACGAGGCGGTCGAACGCATCTCCGCGACGCTCGACGACTCGCGTCCCTCCTGTGCCCCGATCCCGAAGCCCACGCCGAGCGAACAGCCCGTCATCGGCTACATCGAGGAGGTCGTCGTCACCGGGACCTCGGGCTCCACGCAGGCGCTCGCGAAGTCCGACACGGGCGCGACCCGGACCAGCATCGACACTCAACTCGCCGCCGAAATCGGGGCCGGCCCGATAAAGAGCATGACGCGCGTGAAGTCCGGGAGCGTGAAGGGCGGGAAGGCCCGTCCGGTCGTCGACCTGGTCATCGGGATCGGCGGCAACCAACACACCGTCACGGCCAGCGTCGAGGACCGAGGCCACATGGACTACCCGCTCCTGCTCGGCCGCGACATCCTCACCGACTACCGGGTCGACGTTCGGAAGCGCGCCGACAGCGACGAGGCCGAGCGGCGCGACAAAGGCGAGATACTCGAAGAGGAGTGAGGCCGGCTACGCGTACAGCAGAATGATCACCGCCACGAACAGCAGTTCGCCGCCGACGAAGAGCGCGGCGAACAGCCAGTAACGGTACGTCCAGAGCCACGCCTTCGAGCGCGCCCAGACCGACCGCTCGGTGGCGTCGGGCGCCTCGCCGCGGTCGCTCCTCCCGGCGGCGTCCGGCAGGTACGAGTCGGCGAGTCGCCACGCCCCGTCCTCGTAGGTGGCGGGGACGCGCGCGCCGACGAGGTCGTCGAGTTCGAGCGGCGACACCCCGGCGGTACTTAAAAACGACATGAACGACGCCGACTCCGTGAGCGAGCCGTGTCGCGGGGCGGGGAACCGCTCGGTGTGGGTGGTGTCGCCGTGCGGGGTCCGAAACGTCACGACGACCGCCTCGTCTGCCGACCGCACCCCGGTGACGATGAGTTCGCGCTCGGCGTCGTTGAGGTACGCCGCTCGAAGCCGACGCTGTACCTCGTCGTCGATCTCCGGGGGCGGGTCGGCGTCCGAGGGGCGGGTGTCGGCATCGACGGTCGCCTCGACCGAATCGGCCGCCGACCCCGCGCCCCGGTCGCCGTCGGCGGGGCGGTCAGGCATCCGCGAGGACGTACGTGACCGAGGAGGATAAACGCGCCGTCGGAAGCGGGGCGTTGCCGGTCTCCCCGGCAGTGTCTGCGCCGAACAATACTTTTGTACCTCCGGGGCGGACCGGCGCGTATGAGCGACCGGACGGTGTCGGTACCCGACGAGCAGTACGAGCGACTCGCCGCGCTCGCGGCCGCCCGCGGCGCGACCCCCGAGGCGCAGCTGTCCCGGCTGATCGACGACGCCTACGAGGGGCTCGACGCCGACGTCGCCCGCGCGGAGAGCCTCCCGCTCGGAGTGTGCGACGCCGAGGGCGACGAGGCCGACGAAGACGAGTAGCCGCGCTCGGCGAGACGGCCGGTAGCGACTGCAAAGCCCTGTTCTGAGAGAGCGGCGCGCTCAGGCCGAGTCCTCCTTCGTCACCTCGATGCCGACCGCGTCGGGGTCGACGCCGATCCTGGCGAACTGCGTCCGGACGTGCTCTTTCGCGGCGTCGACGGCCTGCTCGCGGGTGTCGAACCCGCGGGGCATCGGCTCCTCGAAGGCGACGCGGATCTCCTCGCCGTCGACGAGGAGCGCCGAGCCGCCGCTTTCCACCTCGTAGAAGGAGTCACAGACCCAGACGTACGGGGCGTCCTCGTCCGGCGCGCCCTTATAAGCGGGCGGCTCCTCACCGCGCTCGAACACCGTTCCGGTGAGATTCGTTCCGCCGCCGCTGCCGCGCACGAGTATCATGGCGACGGTACGGTCCCGAGACGCAAAAAGGGGTCCGTGACGCCGGCTTCAAACCGAACGCCGAGGGGAAACGCTTTCGGCGCGGGCGGCGATGGATTGGCCATGACGCTGGAGGACTTCACCGAGTTCGGCGAGGAGGGGGGCGACGGCGACGCCGGAGACGCTGACGCCGCGAGCGCCGAACGTGGGGAAGCGACCGCCGCAGACGCCCGAGGCGGTCCCGGAACCGGTGGCGGCGACGCCCGCGGCGCGTCCGACGACGAGGCCGGCGACGCGACGGACACGGGGTCGGCGCCGAGCAACGCCGACGCGGAGTTCGCCCCGTACGACGTGACGCCGGCCGGGACGGACGCCGGCCTCGGCGTCGTCTCCGTTTCACAGGGGCTCCGCGTGGCGGAGGAGGCCGAAGAGACGACGCTGCGGGCGTTCGTCACGACCGGCAACCGCGAGTCGGTCCGGCTCGGGAAGTACCTCCTCGTCCCGTATCCGGACGGCGAGCGACTGTTCTGCCGGATCACCGGGTTAGAGTACGCACAGGAGTTCCGGTCGGACGACGCCACCGAGATCCACGCCCGCCGGCAGATGCGCCGCGAGGAGTTCGCCGAGCGCGACTACAAGTTCATGGCCGAGTTGGAGCCGATGTCGGTCGTGTACGGCGACGGCGACGACATGAAACGCCGGATGACCGACCGGGTCCCCAAACCCGGCGCGGTCGTCGAGGAAGCCTCCGACGACGCCGAAATCAAGACCGGGCTGAAGATCCCCGAGGACGGCGTCTTCCTCGGCCACCTCTCCGTCGGCGGCGAGAAGGTGCGGACGGCGGCGACGCCCCCGACGGTCGACTACCGAGTGAAAGACGACTACGCCGACGGCGACCCGCTCGCGTTCCGGCACACCCTCGTCGCCGGCGGCACCGGGTCCGGGAAGACCCACGCCTCGAAGAACGTCCTGCGGCAGTACCTCGACGCGGACCGCACGTACCCCACCGGCGACGGCCGCGAGTCGCGGCTGGCGGTCGTCCAGTTCGACCCCCAAGACGAGTACGCGCAGATGCACGACGACAACCCCGACCTGGACGCCGACTTCGCGCGGCGGCTCGACCGGGAGGGGATCGCCCACGGCGGCCACGACGACACCGTCGCGCTGGTGCCCCGCGTCGCGAACGCGACGTATCCCGGCGAGGGCCACCGCGCGGAGCGCGTGGAGTTCACCATCCCCTTTTCGCTGGCTCGGGACATGCCGTGGCTCGTCGCCGGCTCCGGGCTCAACGAGAACCAGTACCCCGCGCTGTTGACGCTGATAAACCGCTTCTTCCGCGACTACGGCGACTCGGGCACCTACAGCCAGTTCCTCTCGTACCTCGACGACCCGGCGCTCAAAGAGGAGCTCGACGAGAGCGGCCGCGTCCACGAGGCGACGTTCGACGCCGTCAAGCGCCGCGTCCGGGCGGTTCCGGGCGGCGTCTTCGACCAGGACGCGAAGCCGATCACCGAGTTGGACCACACCCTCGTCCGGCCGGGCGGCCTCTCCGTCGTGCCCACCTACCACCTGCCGACCTCCAGACAGAAGGAGATCGTCGTCCTCGCGGTGTCGGGGCTGCTCGTCGACGACAAGCTCTCGAACGACCCGAGGAGCGACCGGATCGAGGAGACGCCACTCCTCATCGGGATGGACGAGGCGCACAACTTCCTCGCCGACGCCGACACCGTGCAGGCCCAGAAGGTCGTCCAGAAGTTCACCGAGGCGGCGAAACAGGGCCGCAAAGAGCGGCTCGGCCTCTTCCTGATCACGCAGGACCCGCAGGACGTGGCCGAGTCCGTCTTCAAACAGGTGAACACCAAGATCGTCTTGAATCTCGGCGACGAGGACGCCATCTCCAGCGTGAACATCCCCGCGAACCTCGCCGGGAAGGTTCCCTACATGGAGAAGGGACAGATGGTGGTCTACTCGCCGGACAACTCCGAGCCGGTCGAGCTGATCGGGCTCTCGAAGTGCGTGACGCGGCACGGCGCCTGAACGACCGGACCGGACCGAGGACGGCGGTTCGGCCGTCCGAGCGGTACAGACCGACTCCGCGAGCGCGACCGCACCCGCCTCGCCACGGCGTTGGAGCCGTCGCCGCCCTTTTTAAATCGAGCCGGCCTAGCGCCGCTATGGCGAAACGCATCCTCGTTGCGGTCGACGGGTCGGCGGAGGCGACGGAGGCGCTGCAGTTCGCGGCCGACGAGTGGCCCGACGCCGACCTGACGGCGCTCCACGTGATCAACCCGGCCGACTCGGCGACGGGCGCGGAAGGCGGGTTCCCCGGCGCCGCAGACCAGTGGTACAGAAGCGCCGAACAGCGCGGCGAGCGGATCCTGAGCGAAGCCGCCGACGCGGTGGATCGGCGGGTCGAGACCCGGCTGGAAGTCGGGCGACCGACGCCGACGATCCTCGGGGTCGCGGGCGGAGAGCAGCCGGCCGGCGACGGCGACGAGCCGGGCGAGCCGTTCGACCACGTCGTGTTGGCGAGTCAGGGCCGGACCGGACTCTCTCGGGTCCTCCTCGGGAGCGTCGCGGAGGCCGTGGTCCGTCGCGCCGAGATGCCGGTGACGGTGGTGCGGTAGCGAGGCGGCGCGTACCCGATTCGGGAGGGCAGACGGGCAGCGGCCTCGCGTGCCGCCGTCACTCCTCGGCGCGCTCCGCTTCGACGATCTCGCCGACGACGGTCCAGCCCGAGTCCGACGGCCCCGAGCGCCCCAACAGCACCGACTCGTGGTCTTCCGACGTGATCAGCCGGAACTCGGCGTCGGCGTCGGCGTCGGTGCGGACGCCCTCGCCGCGGAACTCTCGCTGGAAGAACTCGGTCGAGGAGAACTCGTAGACCCCGGTCTCGCCGTCGTCGAGCGTGAGCCGGACGGGTCGCGGCTGGACGTTGTGGATTCGCTTCGCGATCGGGTGGAGATCGGGCATACTCGCGAGTCGGCGCACTCGCGAATAAAACCGCGGTCTGCGGCCGAGACCGCTCGAAACCACAGTGTGTAGTTAATACGTCTCGGCGCCAACCGAACTGTGATTATTTATGATAACAAAATCACTCGAGTACCTGCGCGACAGCGACGACGTCGCGGTGACCGTCCTGATCGGCGGGCTGCTGCTGCTCACGAGCCCGCTCATCGTCCCGTCGATTCTGGTGCTCGGCTACGTTTCACAGGTCCTGCGACGGACTGCGGACGGCGACGACACGCCCCCGGCGTTCGAGGCGTGGACGGACCTCCTCGTCGAGGGAGTGAAGGGATTCGTCGTCACGCTGGTCTACTCGCTCGTCCCGCTCGTCGTGTTGGTGGTCGCCGCGTTCCTCGGGGTAGGCGCGGCGATCCTCGGGTCCGGCGGCAGCACGGGCGGCGTCCTCGGCGGCGTTATCGGCGGGACGCTGGCGTTGGTGCTCGCGCTCGCCGCGTTCGTCGTCTCGCTGGTCGGCCTCTACGTGACGCCGGCGGCGCTGGCCGCCGTCGCGTCCTCCGGCCGCCTCGGTGACGGCTTCGCGTTCGGAGCGCTCTGGACCGTGGTGTCGAAGCGGGCGTACGCGACCGGGTGGCTCACCGCCGCGGTGGTCGTGCTCGGCGGCGCGCTGGTCGTCGGCGTGCTCTCCGTCGTCCCGATTCTCGGGACGATAGCGGGGCTGTTCGTGCAGTTCTACGCGCTCGTCGCGGCGGCCGCGATCATCGGCTGGACGTGGACCGACGTGCGGCCGGTGACGAGCGACACGGCCGAGCCCGACCCCGCGGAACGGCCCGCCGTCTAAGCAGTCGCGAAGAACCGAACGGAAAACAGCGGTGGCCGCGTTACTCGTCGAGGACGTCGTCGTAGTCGCCGGCGTCGACGCGGTCGTCGAACGTCCGGGCGTCCTCGCCTTCGATGGTGACACCGAGGGAGGCGCAGGTGCCGCCGACTTCCTTGGCGGCGTTTTTCACGTCGTACGCGAGGAGGTCACTCGACTTCTGCTCTGCGACCTTCTTCACCTGTTCGATCGACATGTCGGCGACGAAGTCCTTCTGGGGCTCGCCGGAGCCGGTCTCGAAGCCGGCCTCGTCTTTGATGAGTTCGGCCGTCGGGGGGACGCCGACTTCGATCGTGAAGGAGCCGTCGTCGTCGTACTCGACGGTGACGGGCACTTCCATGCCGTCGAACGCAGCGGTCTCGTCGTTGATCTGTGACACGACGTTCTGAACGTCCACCGGGGTCGGTCCGAGCTCGGGACCGAGCGGCGGGCCTGGAGTGGCCTGCCCGCCGGGGACGAGCGCTTCGATAGTTCCAGCCATATCCGTACGAACCCGGCGGCGACTTTTAACGGTTGTTTTTTCGAGCAGGGGGAGCCAGCCGTTCGCACACCCCCGATATCGGCCGCGGCGCGGCGGTTCGCCCGCCCGAAGGACGCGTCCGGCTCGGTGCGTGTTTATAAGTGCCCGGCGGGGGCGGGCCGGTCCGCGGCGACGCGGCGACGGGACGACCGACCCGTTTCGGCTCGCAGCCGTCGCGGGGGCGCGTCGACGCCGTCAGTGGCTCGTCTCGCCGGCGGCGCGGCCCGGCAGGAACGTCCCGGTCTCGCGCCGGACCCCGACGAGCAACACGACGCCGGCGGCGAGCGGGAGGGCCGCGCAGGCGGCGTATATCGGGGCGAACCCGACGGCGTCGACGAGCGGGAGCGACACCAATGGGCCGAGGCCGCCGCCGACGTCGCCGAGGACGTTGTTCGTCCCCGACGCCCGGCCCATCCGCTCGTCCGGCGTCAGGTCCGCGAGCAGCGCCATCATCGGGCCGCTGGTGCCGCCCTGTCCGGCGCCGATACAGACGCACGCGAGCGCCAGCGACCCCACCGATCCGGCGCGGGCGAGCAGGAGAAATCCCGCAAAGGAGACGACGAGGAAGGACAGCAAGACGGGCGTCCGCGAGTTCCGCGTGTCCGACACCCGCCCCCCGACGAGCATGAAGCAGGCGGCCGAGAGGACCGTGCCGGCCATGAACAGCCCCGACGTTCCCTGCGGTGCGAGCCCGAAGAGCGAGATGTCCTTCGCGTCGAGGAACAACACGAGCGTGGCGAACAGCGCGCCGATGTACGCGAACATCAGCCCGAAGTTGACTAATCCGACCGTCACGGCGGGGACCGTGGTGTCGACGTCCCACGGCTTGATCGCGTCCTCAGAGCGGTCGCCGGTCACGTGCGTCTCCGGCACGTAGCGGGCGGCGACGAGGCTGGCGGTCAGCGCGAACGCGGCGGCGACGACGAACGCAGCGACGTTGCCCGCGAGCGCGGAGACGACGCCGCCGATGACGAGCCCGACGGGGAACCCCATCGTGATCCCGCCGCGGACGACGCCCATGTTCGTCCCCCGCGACCCGCTGTCGGAGAGGTCCGCGGCGATGGTGTAGGCGGTCGCGAACACCGCCGCGGAGCCGATCCCCCAGAGGACCCGCGCGAGGAGGAACCACGTCTCGGGCGCGACGACGAGCGCGATGGGGGCGACCCACTGCTCGGGTCCGAGCGCGACCGGGCCGACCGACACGCTCGGGAGCGACGCCGCCAGGGGGCGCAGCGACGCCGCGGACGGCAACGCCAGCGCGACGACGTAGCCGAGGGTGGCGACCCCCTCCACGAGGAGGCCCGCGACGAAGGGAGTCCGGGTCCCGTACCGGTCCACCAGCGCGCCGGCGGGTGCGTTCGCGACGAGTCGCACCCACCGGTTCGCCGAGAGGATCACGCCCACCATGAACGCCGAGATGCCGAGGACCGACCCGAGGTTCGGGAGGATGGGGAAGACGACGCCGCCGCCGAACCCGACGAAGAACGTGCTGGCTATCACCGCGAGCAGGACGGTCGGGGGGCGCTCGACGCCGAGGCCCCGCATCTCAGCCGCCTCGGGCGACGCGGGTGCGCCGAGGGCTCGGAGCGCGGGTCATTCGTCGTCTTCCGGGGCCATCGCGGCGATGCCGGCTTCGAGCGACGGCGGTTCGACGCCCGGCGCGAGCAGCGGTTCGACGATGCGGTGGAGCGCCGCCTCCGCGACGGCCCGCGTGTACGTCGGCTCGGGCGGGTCACAGTCGGTCCGGCTCGCCGACGACTCGTCGCCGGCGTCGCCGTCGGTTCCGCCCATCTCCCGGCTCAGCGTGATCTGTCGCGTCCGCGCGCCGTCGAGGGTCGCGACGAGCAGGGCCGCCGTCTCCTCGGCGTCGACGTCGCGGAACGCGCCCGCCTCGATGCCCGATTCGAGGATGTCGACGACGGTCCCGCGAAGCAGTCGGTCGCTCCGGGCGAGCTGTTCGCGGATCGGCTCGTTGAAGGGTCCCTGCGTCCGGAGTTCGAGGAGGGCGATGTGAAACGCCTCGCGGTCGACCGCCCCCGGTTCGAAGACGAACCAGCCGATGAACCCCGCGAGCCGCTCGGCCGGCGGCTCCGACGCGTGGGCGGCGATCCGCGCTTCGGAGTCGGTGATGACGTGGTCGAGGAAGGCGACGAGCAGCGCCTCCTTGGTGTCGTAGTGGTAGTGGAGCAGCGACTTGCTCTTCGAACACTCGTCGGCGATGTCCTGCATCGTCAGGTCGGCGTAGCCGTGGGCGCGGAGCGCGCGATAGACCCCCTCCATGATCTCTCCGGACGCGCTCGGCTGGTCACTCATTGACTGACTGGTCAGTCAGCAATCGGTAAATTCCTGACGGTCGGCGGAGTCGACGGTCGAGTACTCGACCGCGGGACCGCTCAGCCGACCCGGCCGTCGCGCTCGCTGGCGCAGCGGCTCAAGGAGTTAGAACAGTCGAAAAGCCGATACAACCCTGAACGTCGTCGCCGGAGTTACAGGCGGGTAACGTTCGTCGCGCGCGGACCCTTGTCCGCTTCCTCGATGTCGAACTCGACTTCCTGACCCTCTTCGAGGTCCGGGCCGCCGACGTCCTCCATGTGGAAGAACACGTCCTCGTCCGCGTCGTCAGTCTCGATGAATCCGTAGCCGCCAGTGTCGTTGAAGAAGTCAACTTCGCCTTTCGCCATTGCAACTGTACGAGAGAGTGGACGCCATAAAAGGCTTCCGCGAGCAGTACGAGCGTGGGTATGATACGCATGATCGCCGGGAGCGAGCCCGCCGAGGCGGCGGTTTCGAGGCGCAGATCGTGGCCCGGTCTGTTGCTCGTCAGGGGCCGTGACCACGACGGGAATACGTCGGTGCGAGCGCGGGACGAGCGCGAGGCGACTCCCCGCACGCTCCGCCACGTTAGTAACTACTATACCACCCCAGTGCGGAACCGTTAGGTATGAGTCAGTCGTACAATCGAGGCCTCATCGAGGACTTCAGCCGTTGGCGGGAGTTCGAGGCGGGTATGTGGGCCTGGATCTTTCATAAGTTCACGGGGTGGGTGCTCATCGGGTACCTGTTCACCCACATCGCCGTGTTGAGTACCGCGATTCCAGCAGCCGGGGCGAGCGAGGCCGCGATGATGGCCGGCAACGACGTGTACACACAGACCATCGTCAGCCTCGAAGGGCTGCTCCTGGTGCGGCTCTTGGAGGTCGGGCTCCTCGCGGTCGCCGTGTTCCACATGCTCAACGGCACCCGGCTCCTCCTCGTCGATCTCGGAGTCGGACTGGACGCACAGGACAAGAGCTTCTACGCGTCGTTGCTCCTGACCGGAGCGATCACCGTCGCGTCGGTGCCGACCTTCATCGCGGGGGCGTTCTGAGATGGCCGAACGCTACTCCTCGTTCCAGTCGGGCGGTCGCATGTGGCTGCTGCAGCGCGTGACGGCGGCGTTCCTGCTCGTCGTGTTAGCGTTCCACTTCTTCCTGCTCCACTTCGTCCACCACGCCGACGAGGTCTCGTTCCTCGCCAGTTCGGGCCGGATGGAGCAGTTGAGCTACTACTCGCTGATGGTGCTGTTCCTCGTGACGGCGACGTTCCACGGGGTCAACGGCGTCTACAACGCCCTCGTCAACCAAGGGCTGACCGGCACCAAGCGAACAGTCATCAAGTGGACGCTCGTGGCCGCGAGCGTCGTGCTGCTGTTCCAGGGGATTCGGACGGCGAACGCGTGGGCGGGCGGCTTCCCACTGCTCTGAACTATGAGTACGCAGACACCAACCCAGATCGAGGAATCGAGCGAGACAGAAACCGAGGCCGAGGTCGCCTCGAAGGGCGACGAGCGCCGCGCAGAGAAGCGACGGCGGGCGGCCGAAGACCGCGCGCGCAGACAGGCCGAGGAGGCCGAGCAGGCCGCCGCAGACGAGGAGACGATCGAACTGAAAGTGTTCCGGTACGACCCCGAAATCGAGGGGAAACAGGAACCGCGGTTCGACACGTTCCACGTCCCGTTCACCAAGGGGATGACCGTCCTCGACGCGCTGATGTACTCGCGGGACACGTACGACTCCTCGCTCACCTTCCGACACTCCTGTCGGCAGGCCGTCTGCGGGTCCGACGCGATGTTCGTCAACGGCGGTCAGAAGCTGGCGTGTAAAACGCAGATATCGGAGCTCGAAGAGCCGATCAGAGTCGAGCCGCTCCCGCACGCCGAGGTCCGGAAGGACCTCGTCGTCGACATGGAGCACTTCTACGACCAGATGGAGGCCGTCGAGCCGTACTTCCAGACGAACGAGTACCCCGACGGCGAACTCGAAGAGCAGCGACAGACGCGGGAGAACCGCGAGAAGGTCAAGATGTCGACCCGGTGTATCTGGTGTGGCGCGTGTATGTCCTCGTGTAACATCGCCGCCGGCGACAACGAGTACCTCGGGCCCGCCGCGATCAACAAGGCCTACCGGTTCGCGATGGACGAACGCGAGGGCGAGGACATCAAACAGAAGCGACTCGAAATCATCGAGCAGGAACACGGCGTCTGGCGGTGTCAGACCCAGTTCTCCTGTACCGAAGTGTGCCCGAAGGACATCCCACTCACCGAGCACATCCAGGAGCTCAAACGCGAAGCGGTCAAGAACAACCTGAAGTTCTGGTAGCGACAGGAGACACGCTCAAGGGCATTCAGGACCAACCGAATACTATACCCAACAATGCACGAACACGACGTTATCGTTGTCGGCGCCGGGGGGGCGGGACTCCGGGCGGCGATTGCGGCACAGGAAGCCGGGGCCGACGTGGCCATCGTCTCGAAACTGCACCCGGTCCGCTCGCACACGGGCGCGGCCGAGGGCGGCATCAACGCGGCGCTGCGCGACGCCGACTCCTGGGAAGACCACGCCTACGACACGATGAAGGGGTCGGACTACCTCGGCGACGCGCCGGCGGTCGAGGCCCTCTGTCAGGAGAGCCCCGAAGAGGTCATCCAACTTGAGCACTGGGGAATGCCCTTCTCCCGCGAGGACGACGGGCGCGTCTCCCAGCGGCCGTTCGGCGGGCTCTCCTTCCCCCGGACCACCTACGCCGGCGCGGAGACCGGCCACCAGATGCTCCACACGATGTACGAGCAGGTGGTCAAACGCGGCATCACGGTGTACGACGAGTGGCACGTGATGGACCTCGCCGTCACCGACGAGGAGGACCCCGCCGACCGGACCTGTCACGGTGTCGTCGCCTACGACATCCAGAGCGGCGAAGTGAGCGGGTTCCGCGCCGAGAACGGCGTCATCCTCGCGACGGGCGGGATGGGACAGGTGTTCGATCACACCACGAACGCGGTCGCGAACACCGGCGACGGCGTCGCGATGGCCTACCGCGCCGGCGTCCCGATGGAGGACATGGAGTTCATCCAGTTCCACCCCACGACGCTCCCCTCGACGGGCGTGCTGATCTCCGAGGGGGTCCGCGGAGAGGGCGGTATCCTCTACAACAAGGACGGCGAGCGGTTCATGTTCGAACACGGCTACGCGAACAACGACGGCGAACTCGCCTCCCGCGACGTCGTCTCCCGCGCCGAGTTGACCGAGGTCAACGAGGGGCGCGGCATCGAAGACGAGTACGTCCACCTCGACATGCGCCATCTCGGCGAAGAGCGCATCCTCGACCGACTGGAGAACATCCTCCACCTCGCGGAGGACTTCGAGGGCGCCGACGGGCTCACGGAGCCGATGCCGGTCAAGCCCGGCCAGCACTACGCGATGGGCGGCATCGAGACGAACGAGTTCGGCGAGACGGCGATCGGTGGCCTCTACGCCGCCGGCGAGTGCGCCTGCGCGTCGGTCCACGGCGCGAACCGTCTGGGCGGGAACGCCCTGCCGGAGCTCATCGTCTTCGGGAAGCGCGCCGGCCGCCACGCGGCGGGCGAGGAGATGGGCGAAGCGGAGATCTCGACCGGCAAGGAGGGCGAGTGGGAGCCCGCCGACTACGAGTTCAGCGTCGAGGTCGGCGAGACCGGCGGGCAGGGCCCCGCTGCGGCCGACGGCGGCGCGGTGGCGACGGACCCGGACGGCGTCCTCAACGCGGAGGTTGAGCGCGCGAAGGC
>Ga0209945_1000029_pt1 | contig 47325 bp, 41 predicted proteins | sample SalPonR2_A_D2_MG_FD_185703 | JGI IMG/M metagenome (GOLD analysis project Ga0209945, IMG submission 185703) | Salt pond soil microbial communities from South San Francisco under conditions of wetland restoration - Salt Pond MetaG R2_A_D2_MG... ...
TCGCAACGAGAGTGTGGTCGTCCTTCTGCTCTTTGATGTCTGCAATGAGCTGATCGGTGAGCCGTTTCGTCACTGCCGTCTTACCGACACCCGTATCACCGTAGAGAAAAGCGTTCTTCGGAGGACGGCCTTTATAGATGGGCCTGAGCACCTTCACGTACTCACTCATCATCTCGTCCCGACAGAGAATCTCGTCCGGCGTATAATCCTCCTCAAACACCTCTGCGTTCTCAATGATTTCTGATTTCGAGTCGAATACGGAATCAGTCATGCGAGATTCGTCAACCCCACCCGACTTAGAAGTTTCTACTGTTTCCCACGTTTCATGTGCTTGGTGATCGTTCTGAGAGACAGTTGAAATACATCAATCACTCACGACGAGAATGGGTCATGGCATAGAGGTGGTAGTACAATAGATTCGTTGAGAACACTAGAAAAACGGTGTGTCCCTATCACCAGGTGGAATCGGGATGTAGATCGGAGTCTGCATCTGTAGAGGCTGTATTAGCTGAATTGTGGAAAAGAACACTGGAAAAACGGTGTGGTTGCTCTGTGACCCGTTGACACGATAAACACTAGAAAAACGGTGTGTCGAGAAGCAAAGAACACTGGAAAAACGGTGTGGGGCTGTAAATAATGGACACAGGGAAGAACACTAGAAAATCGGTGTGTCTTCAGAGGTAGAGTGAGTGAACTACCCTGCTACTCAGCGGCAAAGGCTGCTTCCTTGAGGCGTCTGTCACTCTCAAAACATTCAGGGAGCACGGACATGCCAGCACATCTCTAGTGAGTAAAGTCAGTAGTTTGGCCGTCTGAACAGACACACCATCCGGAACCGTTCAGACTGGCCGTAAATCCACCCATCGAGTGTTCACGACCTCGTCGTCGTCGAGGCGCACCCTGAACTTGTATGAGTCGCGACTGTCACCAGTCACACCCCCAAGATCGTCTTCAACGACTTCTACGACAGTCCCCATCTCGCCGTGGAGTCGGTCATGGTCTGGGTCTGTCGTGTCTGGAATATCGATTCGGACCTTGTCTCCGGCTTTGATTGGTGCCATCTCTCACTCCTGCCTCTCTGTATCGCTACGGCCGCCAGAAATATAACTCATACGTACGTATGTATGTACATGAGTCGGAAGGTAAGCAAGACACTCAGTATTCCGCTTGATGTCGCAAAACGGCTTGAAGAGGAAGATAATCAGTCGCAGACAGTCACGGTTGCACTGCAACAGTACTGGGAGGATGCTAATGACGAGTAACCCCATCTGTCACGTCTGTGACGTGGCTATACTTCCAGGGGAACGGCGGGTTCCCGGCGTCAGTAGGACAGGTCAGAGCCGCGTCCGGCACTGGGCATGTGGGTCACTCCGTGGCCGTCCGTCAGGCATCCTTGGACGCGTCGAACCTGACGATCTATTCAAGGTGTGCTTTGATGACTCTACGTGGCATTACGCGTCTGTTGAGGGATGGACGACGGAGGGGGCAGAGTACGTGGTTCGAGGGATGCTCAGAGACTCAGAATTTGGAGTGGAGGCACAATCCCCGCTTCAGTTCTCGAGTCAGATAGATATCGTTACCACTCCACACGGGAACAGCTGGTCAGACCCAATTGCGTTTGAAGTTGACCCCGATTGGCCTGCAATGAATGCTAGTCCCGGTCGATCGTTCAGCTACGACCGACATGCTATCGGGCCTATTCAACTCCGACCAGTCTGTGGATCACAACCGCCCGCAATAGATTCATTTTGGGAGTCTCGACCGACAACGCCAGCTCACCTCTTCCAGCGGTGCGTCGTTGAGAAGGCAACCACAATGGAGCTTGCGCAGGAATTCGGTGTAAGCGGGTGGACAGTCCGTAATTGGATGGATAGGGCCAACATAACCCGACGAACGTTTGTCCCGACGTCAGACTCTCAGCAGGCTGACGGGTGAGGTATGGCAGTGAAGTATCCGCCAGAGATTGAGTCAGAGAGTGATCTTCAACAGTATATCGCCCGTGGGATGGAACAGAACGGTTGGACGGCACTCCGTGAGGTGGATACTTCGTTTGATGACTATACCGCAGACATCATCGGCCATCGCGACGACATCGGTACTATCGGTATTGAGTGCAAATACGTGACTGGTGGCCCAGTGGTGGCTGCGAAGGCTGCCCGGCAGATCGTCGACAAGTACGCTGGCCAGAAGTTCGTCAAGTGGCACGTCGACATGTGGGCTGTGTGCCTCTACGGACGCGCCTTCCGTCCACGTGAGCAGAGACAAACAGACTCAGAGTGGCGCAACGGTTTCGACAAAGGAACGGTATCTGCGACACAACGGATACTCAACGGCTTTGGAATCGGGTTCACTACGGTGCAACAGAGCAGAGTATTTCTCGAGTTCTTGCCTTCAGGAGGAGATGTGAGAATACCACTGTTCCAAGCAGATGGCGATATGCCAACCCAATACAGCGAGAAGTTTGACCGAGAGCGGGCCTTAGAGTTAGTAAAGCGAAGGCCAACCGGTGACTGAACACCCAGCCGTACCCACGCTACGACGGTGCGGGAGACACGCTACGCCAAGCGCTTCACGAAAACTGCAATCCCCGTGAATCTCTGGCTACCTCGCACAGACCTATCCCCTATATTGGGATAACATCGCCGCTTTTATTATCTATCCTATTTTTGAGGATAGTAGACGATGAGTCAACGTATGAAACGAGCTGATGTTGAGATAGTAATCGAGTATCTGAACAACGCAGCGCGCTCTAACGTAGAGTTCGAAGCTAATAGTCGAACACTAAATGCGTGGGAAGAAGCCCGAAAGGATGATTTAGACGCACTTGAAGCTGCACACGACGACGAGAGCAGCAGCTTTGAGTGGTGGAACATCGACTTCCAGAAAGAGAATCGTGGTCGAGACCGCGGTGACGAACTTGTCCCAATGACCGGCGTTGAGCCGACTGAGGAAGAAGCCATCTACGAGTTGGCGCATGATTTCGCGAGCGACTACCTCAGGGGTACTATCAAAGAGATTCGAGAGATGCAGGAGTCCACAGACTACAGTCCACGGGAGTTTGTTGCGCTCGTACTCAGTGCGGCCAACAACACTCCTGAAAAAGTTGCAGCTCACGAGATGGATATTTCTGTTGGCAACTACCGGGGCAAACTTGGAGAAGTAAAGCGGAAACACGAGACAGCCGAGAATACAGTTAGCGTGACAAGCAAAATCCGAGACTGAAAGCCGGTATGGTATTCTGGTACTAGCTCACTCTCTATTAACCAACACAGAGGTAGTAGCTAGATTGTGTTGGTTAACGGCTGGCGGTTTACTAAGAACCAAGGAGAAATCCTCGCGCTTCAGCCCGGGGAGGAGGTCAATCCGAAGCAGTTGATATCCATATCAGCATCAAGGAGACAGCCCAATTAGCTGAAAGTAGGCGCTAGGGGAGTTCACGTGGACCTCCATAGACACTATACCAATCGGGACCAACGTTCAGGTATGGCAGCGAAAAACTTGATCCCACTGAGCACAGTAGACGTTCATGGGGCAGACAAGCATGACGATACCGTCCCGTCAATGTCTGAATTAGAGGAGATCAGTAAAGATGTACAAAACAATGCTACGTCGATTGAAGAAAACTTCGCAACGATTGAAGAGCATACGACTCAGGTAAATAATCTCGACGGAGATCTCAGTGCTCTAGAGACGCGCGTATCTAGTCTTGAGTCGGATGTATCCAACATAAACAGACAGTTGGACAATGTTGATGAAGACTTGCATCAAAAGATGCACGGGTCGGAACAACACAATTCGGACTACCTGCATGATGTTGCAGTTGGTCTCCCAAAAATAGATACAAAAGCAGATGCACGTCAGCGTCTTGAAGAAGGAATGATGGCATATATCAAGAGCAAGAATGCGGTATTCTACGAAGACGGAACGTGAACGGTGAGCTTTCGCCTCACTAACGCTTTGACATCCTTCCCAAGCTAAAGCGCATGGCTTTCTCCTTGATTCTCCGTAATATTTAGCTCACGCTGAGGCGAGAAGTTTCTTCTTCAAATTCTACAACTTAAGAAGGAACATCGATATGCGACAATATCAGTTGAATCGAAAACAGGGACGAAAAGTATGTTATAGCACTATGCAGTTTATCTATAAAGGTTGGCGTAGAGCACCTCGGATATTGACCCAAGGTGATTTGCGGAAAATCAAGGAGAAAACCTCGCGCTTCAGCGCAGGGAAGAGGTCAATATCAGCGACTTCTAACGTTGTCAGAGTTGCAAATTAACCAACAAAGGTGAGCAGGTTCTTTTTTGTTGGTTAAGACTATGTGCGCACCTCCCAGAGGTGAAGTTCATATTCTGTATGTTTCAGTACACACATAACATACAGAACACGCAGAACATTTGAATAGCTTGTACTGTCTGACACACACAAAGATATAAGTAGGATACCCCCGATTGTGAGGGTGATGGTACCTCGGGAGTATCGATGTGTTCGGTACACACGAAACATACATACTTTGCAAACCTTCCGGGTGCCATCAGCAGGATTGATACAACATGTCACAAATGAATTCAGACATTCAGGGACTGCCAGGAATTGTTACCGCACTACAGAAAGGAGGCGTAACAAAGACGTCGCTCGGTCTAAACATTGCCGAGCGGCTTGCAAGTAGTAGCCATAACGTCGTCATGATTGACCTTGATCATGACTGCCATCTAACGAGCCTGCTACTCGATGATGAGACAGAGGAAAACGTGCTCAATGCAGAGACGCATATAGGGAAAGCGATGTTCGGTGATGTGCCACCAGAGGAGCTCATCATTGAGACTGAGTTCGGTGTCGATCTCATTCCAAGTACAAACTTGATGGGCGAAGTTGTGCGACGAATGCAGACGACACGGCTCGGTATCAATCGGATACGCAATAACGTGGTTGCTCCACTCTACAACGGAGGAGAGGGCAAGAACACTGACGACGACAAAGGGTACGACTACTTCATCATCGACCCACCTGGAGGTGAGGGGCAGATGCTTGATGCTGCATTTGTTGCAGTCCAACGCACTGTGATCCCGATCACCCCCGAAGCTGGAACAGTAAACGGCCTTGCGCGACTACTCGAGAGGACTATCCGACCACTGCAGAGTGAGGTCGGGATGAATATTGAGGTCGTAGCGATAACTCCAAATCGAATGTATGAGAGCATAAGTCGTGAGAGCAGCGAGCAAACTATTATACAGAATCTTAACGATACGTTCAAACAGTATCTCCCAAGCTACGCAAAGGTGGACGACGACATCCTTGAAGCAATCAATACCCCAGGGGAAACACTTAGCACAATCCCTAAACCGGGTATTAGAGAGCGCAAGGCGATTAACGACGCGTTCAAGAGTGGACTCCCAGTAGCAGAGTATGATCCAGAGTGTGACCAGATACAGCATTTCGATGAGCTTGCACAGATGATTATTGACTCATGTAATCCAGACAAAACTGATGAACACGAAGCTAGCAAAGAGGAAGAGGTGATGGCAAATGGGTGAACGAGATCTCTCTGGCCTTGGTGAAAGCCTTGTTAGCCCTGATAAGCCTGACAAAGGTGACACCAAGAACGAAGAAGTTGATGATGACACAGTGAAAGCTGGGTCAGCCGACACAACTACTGCGTCTAGTGAGACAACGAACTCATCTAGCAGCTCTCCAACAGCCTCAGATAGTGGTAGCCCCTCAGCGTCAACTGAGTATAGTCAGGGCCGAGACACGCAGTGCCAAGAGACAACCCGTGATGGAACGCAGTGTGATCACGATGCATTGCCTAACAGTCCATACTGTAAGAAGCATCAGCCAGACAAATTTGGCCACCAGCGGGGTGACTTCAAGCGGAAGCAGTGGACGCTGCTGCCAGCCGTAGCTGACAGATTGTTTGCCGACAGCGTTACTGCAAACTCTCTGTACATCAACGTGCAGAAAGAGATTGGAGAGGAGTTCCAGAAAAAGTCGATAGAAAACAAGATGGGTGAGTTCCTCGTTAGTAGAGAAGAAGAATTCATTGAGTACGTATCACAAGAGTACGACACTCAGTCGACCACAAACAAGTGAACTACCTCGGGGTCAAGCCCTGAGGCCTTCAACGTGCCACCTAGTGAAGTTACTTTGCTACTCTAGGCCACCCCATCAACCACTCCAAGTATCTCTCTTGCTTGGTGTGTAATATACAGATAGCCCGAACAGTGCTAATGTTTCGAACTGTCTGTGTATATCGTAAATATCGAACACCACAGTATAATTCTGTGAGCCAGTCAACAGTCACATACAATGTCTCTGCGGGTGGTACAAGCTGAATACCTCGAGAGTACCCCTGACGCAGCCCGCTAGAGTACCAGGGCAAGCACTTGCACTTCAGCGAAGAGAAATATCAATACACAGGACATCACTGTAGCGTTTGTATGTTGTGTGTGTATTGCATGTATCAATACAAGCCAATCAGCAGAACATTCTTGATATAATAGTGCACTTGCATGTCTATTTGTGCAGAGCCAAGGAGAATCCTCGCGTTTCAGCGCGGGAGAGAAGTCAAAAGCTTTTGAGATGGATGCAACGGGGTTTGCCTCCAGGGCAGTTAACCTGATAGGATCGGTAGCACGGGAGCACTTCCTTCATCTTGTATATTCTTACCACAACATTCGTTTGTACCGAACTATCTGTGTGTATCAAATACATCAGAATGTGCGAACATATCACTGATTCCGATTCAACAGATACACAAGATAATGAAGTGCCACCCGAGACACTCGCTTTGTTCATCTGTAGAGAGTACACGTTTCGAGTCCTATCTTTTTGCGTGTATCGGATATATCAAAACATACAGAAAGAGCTCTGTATTCGATCTTTCAAACACAGACACCAGACGGTGAAGTACCTCGGGGAAAAGCCCCGAAGCACTCGCCTTGTTTCTCTGTAGATATTTCGCAAGCTCTGTATGTTATGTGTATATCGAATATATCAGAACGTACGGAAACATCGATAGGTTTGATTTAACAGATACAGAGATCAGGTTGCCTAGCTTGTGTCTATCCAAACGTCGTTCACGCTTGGATTTGACGGCTCTGTCGGCTGAACCGCTATCGTATCCTTATCTAGTTTCTGAGATTCAAGTTCTGCTGCTTTGGCATCGAGCCCACTAATATTGCTGGCAGCTTGATTGATCTCTGCATTCACGGCACTAACTGCATCACTGTCAGTGTAGCTATTCCCCAGCTCACTCTTGTCGGCCTTGTTATTCTCAACAGTAGTCAGTCGTCCCTCAATACTGTCAACTGATGACTGTGATGGAACAGTATCATCATGCTTGCTATCTCCATGGACTGGTAGATCGGCTTCACTTGTGACTAACTGTCTCTGGATATTATCTACATCGTTCTCCACAGATGTAAGATCATTCTCAATCGTGCTCTGGGTGCTCTGTACTGTTGATAAATTATTCTGAATATTTGAGACTTCGCTATTGACCGATGTCAAGTCTTCTTCGATAGTCGTTGTTGTAGACTCAAGCGAGGAAACGTCGTTCTGTAGCGTACTGACGTCGTTTTCAACGCTGTCTATGTTAGACTGGACACTTGAGACTTCGTTGTTAACTGACGTCAAGTCTTCTTGGATAGTCGTTGTTGTAGACTCAAGCGAGGAAACGTCGTTCTGTAGCGTACTGACGTCGTTTTCAACGCTGTCTATGTTAGACTGAATATTTGAGACTTCGCTATTGACTGATGTTAGATCTTGTTGGATAGTCGTTGTTGTTGACTCAAGAGAAGAGACGCCGTTCTGCAATGTGTCGATATCTGTTTCAGCAGTATTTAAATCGGACTGAATTGTTGAAACGGAGTTATCAAGTTGAGATATATCTTCTGTATTGCCTGTGACTGTCTGAGAAAGGCTGTCTACCTCTTGTGCAGAGGGAACAGTGTCGTCATGTTTGTCATCGCCATGCACATCCACTGTGCTGAGTGGGATAAGGTTTTTCTCCGCCATATACTCTATCTATGTCCCGCAACGTTAAATTCTATGGGGAACCACGACTGAACTGTCACATCCCTCAAAAAGCTAAGCAGAGGATTCTCCTCTTCACTCACAGGAGAATGTTAATGATCCGTGAGTAGATGTTAGTGAAGAGTTTGTCCCATTGGTGCATGGGAATAACGATTGCTCGAGGGTTTGTCTACATCGCTATCTTGGTTAGTAGAGGCAACCCACTCTGCAATGTGAAGGATCTGGTCAACGACAGATTCCGCGTTCTTATTAACGAGTTCAACACGAGCGTCACTAGGGCGAGTATTTTCTAAGAGAGGGTCTGAGGTAACTATCTCCTTATATGAGCCATTGCTGGTATTGTATGCTTGAACAAGGTCAATTGCAACGGCTACTTCTTCAGCTCGTGCATCTACCCAGTGGGCAAGTTGGTCTGGATCATAGTTTGTTGCTGTGAGATTCTCTTTCTTCTCTTCTTTTACAACCATTAACTGCCCTTCATGCTTGAGCAGATCCATAACTGTGTTACTGTATGCATTTGTGAGATCACCATCCGATTCCTTTCTAATCGTTTGTAATTTGTAATAGAGTACCTCTCTCGCAGCCTGTGGCCAAAGATCACCCACAGGAGAGCTAGACTCACTGAGTTTATTTTCTAGTATGTATGGGTCATATGGAAGATCGGGTGATGCACTGCTTTCAGCCTTTTCTACAGCAGCTATAAGCTGAGAAGCAATAGACCGAGATGCGTTCCACGCCTCTAGAGGGTTCAACACATGTATATTGTGCTTCACAGTATTTGCTAAGTCGGTTGTTCGGTATATATGTCACGCAATTTTTGTTGTCCCCAAGTCGAATGGTTTACTTCCTCCCTGCGCTGAAGCGCGAGGATTCCTCCTTGATTCTCCGTAAGTCAATTTATTCAGGGCTCCACCTCGAAAGACGCTGAGATATTGACATCCTCCCGCGCCTGAAGACGCGGGAATCCCACGGCACCGCGCCGCTGAGTTGGGATATTAGGGTTCGCGGTTCACGACCTGTTCTCGTGGGGCGAAAACACCCTCACTACGGTCGAACAGGCGAATCGCTGGCTGTGCCAACCAGCCGTTATCCCTATCGCCGCCATCCGTGGCGAGACTCGGGAGTACCTTTTGCCGAATGTTCTCCGCACCATTCACGTCTGCGTTCGCAACCATATCGCACTTCTCACACACGTACAGTCCACGTTCGACGCGCTGGTCACCATCGGTGTAACCACACGCCGAACACGACTTCGATGTATCGCGTTCAGACACCAACTCCACGTCGATACCTTCGGCTTCCGCCTTGTAGTCGAGTAGCGTCGTGAAACGGTCGAACGCCCACCCATGCAAGTCGAGATTGCCGTGGTCGCCCCAATTTCGAGGCTCGCCGTTCTCATCGTCCTCGCGGATGCCGCCAAGGTTGCCAACGACAAGCGTTCCGACACCTCGTTCAACACACTCCTCCACGATTGCTTTCGAGAGGGCGTGTAAGAAGTGCGTCCGACGACTCCTTCGCTTGCGGTCGAGACGAGTGGCTTCACGGGACGAGGAATCGTCGCACTTGGCTTTCTTTTTTGTGAAGTAGTATTCGTCCTCTTTGAGTGCGCCACCGGGATACAACACGGATTCACCGCCGAACGAGACGGCGGCGAAGTTGCATATCCCGAGGTCAACACCTGCCACTTCATCGCCCGGCAGTTCCGGGTCGATGGTAGTGCGACAGACGAATTGTAGTCGCCACTCGTCGTGCTTGTAGACGGCGCGAACCTGTTGAATATCCCACTCGGTCAGGTCAACGTCCGGGCGAGTTTGGTACTCGCACAGGATGAAGTCTGAGCGGTGTTCTTTGAGGTTGCGACCTTTTGAGAGGCGGACACGGGTGAACTGTGCGTCGTGCTTGAAGCCAGCCGCTTTGAACGACACAGTTGAACGTGGGTGAGCGTCTCCGTTTTTGCGGTAGTCGGGCGGTCGGGCACGGTCGTCGCCGTTCCGACGCTTTCTGAACCAGCTGTTGAACGCTTCAGCGAGTTCTTCGAGAACGCGCTGACTGGACTGAGAATGTAAGTCCGTGTAGCGTTCGTGGCTTTTGAGTTCGGTTTTGAGTTCCCCGTCATCGGGGATCTCGCCCGTTTCATCCCACTGTTCTTGTGTGTAGTAGCGACCGACATTCCAGAGTTTTGAGGCGGCCCATCCGAGTTGGTTGAGGTCGTCACAAACCTGTTGCTGGTTCGTGATCGTGGCCTCGAAGGTTCGGATGGTTCGACTCATTTTCTGACTTCATAACTGGTTATGCCTGCTGTTTTGTTAATAGTGTCGGCCGGCGTGGAATATCCAGCCCTGTTATCGACGGTGGATTGGGTAGGATTTGTCGGATTCATCCTGCGCCTAAAGGCGCAGGTATTCTCCTCGAATCTCTATAATATAAGTAGGCAGAAATAGGTGTATGACTGTGGCAGAGATGCAAAGTAGTATTAAAGAATGTTTGAGGGAGGTCTCAGCAGGATCGACAGCATACATGGTAAATCCGTCTCTAGAGCAAATTCAAGCTATTACAACAACCCTTGTCCCATCAGTCAGTATCTCTGCAGGGTCATATGCAAACCTGCGAGGAACTGTACAGATTGTAGCCGATACTCAATTAGGTCAGATCTCTCATTGGGATCCACTTACAGTACTTCGACTCGGATCGGCAAGTGATGTATCTGCAATAGAACTTTCCCAATACCAGTTCGAGACGGGTGAAGACAGTTTTCTTCTCACTCCAGATAGTCTTGTGATCCCCGTTACTAATTCAACTGTCAAAGTAGTGTCCAGACAAGAGAAGTCGGCTATATTCCCAACTGCAAGGCGCTATGCATCGTCTATCGCCTCTAACTCTATGGATAGACAGCTTGATGTAAGTATTGATTCAGTTGCTGACGCCCCAGGATCATACTTTCCGCTGTCATTCGACGATGTACACACAGCGTTTGACACAGCTCAAGCGCTCACTTCTAAGTCTGATGCAGATGTTACTGACATGCTCATCTTGACTGCTGCATATCAGGTATCACCTCGCCGGCCACTGAGAACGTTTATTGAGAGAGCGGGCATCTGTGGTCGTCGGACGTTTTTTCGCCGGTTCCGATCCCTCTATGATAATGGGTGGGTACAGACAGACCGCACGCGCATTGGACTTGGTCGACCGATAACTCAGCTACTTACTGGACAGCGGGTCGCTGGTGCAGACTCAATTGACGATGTATTACAGGAGTATATTCAAGCGGTACGAGACTCGCATTGAGGGTTGGTCCCGAGAGACTACATACTTGGTGCCGAAGTAGCGATAGTTCGCCTCAGCTCGGACACTACTCTTCTAGGCATTGCTACCTATGTCAAGAACAGGTATAGTAGGTAGATGATGCCGCCTATGACAACGAATACGATACTGATTCCAATGATGGCAAGAAGGCGTTTCATTCCGATCTCAATGACGTTTTCTATCATAGATAACACAAGCAGTGCGACAAACAAGACAGTAACAATAAGCAGCGGTTCTATACCATTAACGTCAAGATTGCTTATCCATGTCATTGCGAGGCCACCTTATGTGAGTTCTTTGATCACGGTATAGCATACGAAAGGATATATCTATCGTTCACACAACAAAATATTTTTCATACCGCATACGCTTAGTGTGCTTGAAGAGTCAAATGACCTCTACCACAATACAGATTGACTCGCTCTTTGACAGGAAGTTTGAGAAGGATGGAGACGACTTCGTCATTAGGCTGCCAGCACACAAATGTGATCTGAGTCTCTTTGATCCTGCCTCTCCAGTAGTGATCACACTTGAGCAAGGCGATCATCACAAGGCGACAGATGTGGATAGTCAACCACCAGTTGAAGAGGGAGATACACTTACTGTAGACATTGAAGAAGTCGGAAGACAGGGGGATGGCATTGCATTTGTTGATGAGAGGTTTGTCGTGTTTGTGCCTGAGACTGACCTTGGTGACTCCGTTATGGTACAGATTAATAGTACGAACGATAACTTCGCACACGCAAGCGTCGTTGAAGATCAGCAGGGAATCAGTACTGAAGATCAACAGCGGCCTAGTGAGTGAGCTGCCTCAGGGCTACCCCGAGGTGTCTTCCTCGACAAAGGGGAAAGAAGAGGAGAGGAGGGAAGGGTATCAACCATTGACATCCTCCCCGCGCTGAAGCGCGAGGCTTTCTCCTCGATTCTCCGTAACACAAACAGATATACACGCTCCTATCGTGAGTTGACGTAGATGTACCGCACTAACGGTGACTCCATAGGGCACGTGGTTAAGAGTCAAGGCATACTCAACAACAAGTGAGCTATGATATCTAACAACCAAACTGCTGCACGTGTCATCCAGGGAGGATTCATATTGTGTCTTCTTATGAGTTGTATCAGTCTACCTGTTGGTACAGTATCCGCTTCCCCCGAGTGGATGGGTGACAGCAAAACAGAGAGTCAAAACCTGCAGATAATCAGTAATAGCGGTGACTCAGCCAATGCTAAGACGAGTGGATATGAGAAGAGCACAATAAAACAAGACAATTCTTCAGTAGCAGTTGCACATACTGTAGTGCTAACTGATGTAGCCGAAGGGACAAGAGTGCAATTTAGTGCACCAGATCCGGCAGTGAAGCGGGTAGACACTGGTCAATTTAAGAAAATAAACACGGATAACGCACGATATTCGTGGAGAGCAGACATAGATAGTGAAAAAGTCTCTCTCACATTTTCGTATGTACTCGATGATGACGTCGTTACAGTACTGAGTAACGCTGAGAATACAGGCACACAGGATGTGTTTATCAAGGACTACAGGCAATTCAGATTGTATACAGACCACGCTACTGAGGGTTTTTCACGACGCACCTCTCTCGAGGACGTTGGTGTAATGACCACACGAATGGCATACATCGGAAAAAGTAGCGTGTTTGCTGTAGACAAGAATGGCACACAATACTCATTAGTCGTTCCGCAGACGGCAACCAACAGTATGTACGCAAACCCAGAAAAACTCATAGCACAGCTCGCTTCGTCTGGTGAGTTTCTATCGGTAGATAACTATCACGCTGATGTGACAATAATTGCTGCACCAACGACAGGGTATGAAAATGGGAATGCCGGCATTTTCTGGCCTGGTCCCGCTGAAGGGTGGGTATCAGCAGCTGCGTCAGAACGAACATTCCCATCTGCTTGGTACCATGAATTGGCTCATGCAGCACAGCCATATGAGCACGATCCAGACGCTAAGTGGTTCGTTGAAGGAACAGCTGAGTACTACGGTGTTGTCCTTCCACACGAAGTAAGCACCTACGATGCAGACCTACAGCGAGCCTTATCACCTACTGAGCAGCCTCGACCGACACTGTCTGACAGGTCTACATGGCGTACCGCACGGGTGCCATATGACGATGGCAGTATCGTTGCGGCACAGCTTGATAGAAAAATTCGGGCTAAAACGGACGGCTCAAAGACATTAGTAGACCTCCTAGAGGTAGTTGCAGCAAACCACTCACAGAATTCTGTTGAAAATGACGATATCATCAACTATACTCAGAGTATTGCTGGTCCAGAGACGGCACAATGGCTTGCGGAAGTCACAACAGAGCCGCTTACCACGTCAAGACGGAGTAAGATGGAACAGGGGTTGAATCTTACTGAGTTAGCAGGCGAGCAGGGGTCAACGATGCGATCACCTAAACAGTCAGACTCTCAGCCATCTGTCGACCAAGATCCAAGCCCGCAGTTTTCATCCGACTCAGGTAATGATGGGATTATCATGCAGCTCATTGAATTCTTGCGACGGATAGCTGTTCGAGAGCCTACATCAGAAGTATAAAATCGCTGTAATCACTTAGTTAATATGAATATGGATGTCGCAACTAGTATTGATCTTATTCGCCTTGCAGTAATCCCGTTATTTCTGTATACTGCAGTAACAGACATTAAGCGACGCCGGGCACCTGATTGGGTTTGGGGCATTCTTGTTGTTGTTGCAGTAGCCCTTCTCATTGTCGAGGTATTACTCGTTATCCCTCCGATAAATACACCTCGTGGGTGGATCTACATGATCCAGGCTACAACGACAATTGGTCTTGCGGTTGGGTTTGGAGCTATCGGGCATATGTTCGGGCTTATGGGGGGTGCTGATACGAAGGCTATCGTCTCGGTTGGGCTACTGTATCCAACCTACCCATATTCTATCTTGGGTCAATATGGGTTCCCAGTATCGGGTGCACTATCCGTAACTGGTGTTGATATGATTGCAAACGGATTCATTTTTGCCGCTGCATACCCTGTCATAATTGCGGTGCATAACCTCCGCCATTCCAATATCTTCACGCGGATGTTTTTGACGGTGAAGACACCGGTTGATTCTCTCCCATCTATGTATGGGCGTGTTGCACCAACACCTAAACACCTCTCACCTACATCCGTTGACCTTGATACACTACGAATGTATCTTGCGTGGAGGCAGGCAACTGTTACTGACATACGGGCGCATTCAGAAGAATACCGCTCTGGGAACGCACGAACCAGTGACTCTGTCGGTGACGGGACCGTCGAGTCATATAGACGTCTCGTCGACGACGCTGAAGAACATGAGGAAGCCGAGTCAGTGTCAGATGCAGATAGTAGTGAAGATCCGTGGCGCGTAGATGAATTTGCGGATCATGCCGATAGCCGCTTCCATGGCACCGAGCCAGATGACCTTCGGGAACTCCTTGATGAAATAGCTAGTTCACCAAGGTCACCGCTATGGGTTTCCCCTGGCATCCCACTACTAGCTCCCTTGGCTATTGGAGTTGTTTTCACGATTCTATATGGAAGCCTCATTGTAGCCGTTATGCTTTGATGGCCTCTTACGGAAATTCAAGGCGAAAGCCTCGCGCTTCAGCGCAAGGAGGTAGTCAATCTTGAGGCGAGTCGTTCGCCTAGAGGAGACCCAATGGTGTGGAAACCAGATGCTTCGACAAGCACTTTTCACACAGCAGCCGCAATAATATAGTATGGCTGCAGAATGGCTTGCCAAGCGGTATAAGATAACTAATGATGAAGGTGCTACTGCGCACCCATCTCAGACAAGCTTCACAGATGACCGGTTCGTGTCGCTTGCTGACGACCAAGATGACCCAAAGCAATCTAAGACTACTCCTCGAGCAGTTGCGTTTAATGTACTTAAAGGCGGCATGGGAAAAACAATGCTTGCTAAGAATACAGCGAGCGAGCTGGCTTATCAAGGCTATCGTGTTCTCCTAGTCGATCTCGATGATAATGGCCATCTTAGTCGCCACCTCGGGTATACGGACGCATACGAAACCGGATTCCATCTTGGAGACGCAATGCAGGAAAAGTATGAGACAACGCTTGGGGATCTTATCTATACAACGGAATACGGGTTTGACTTCATGCCATCTGCGTCAGATACGAAAGGATTCCATGCATGGCTCACAAGCGATGACAGAGAAAGTGAAGTTCACGGTCTCAAGAACAATCTTGTTGACCCACTTCTCGAGGACACATATGACTATATTCTGTTTGACACGCCGGCCAACAGAAGCATTGAGACACGAAACGCGATCATCGCCGCAGGCAACGTCATCATCCCACTCAAGTCCGGTACACAACTTGACGATGCACTCAATGCTACCTTCAGCCGGATTGTAAAGCCATTAAACCAGAAGACGGACTCACAGCTGCGTGTTCTTGCAATTGTTCCAAACCAGATCACTGACCGCCTAGATCATGACAGGCCAGATAGGCGCATGTTGGAGAAATTAAATACAATTGAACCGTTCGACACAAAGGTACCAAACTTTGCCCGTATCCCCGACGAGATCTGGACGGCAATTGATGAGGGCGAGCTCCAGTCAAATCCACTTCCCGGCATCCGAGAGAGTTCAATGCTTGACAGAGACGAGCCAGTTCGAAGTTTAGACGCAACAAACCAGCAACTAAAGTTTTTTATTGAACTCGGAGAGATCATACAGCAGGGAACAGTAGTCCGACAAGAAGACATAGCCACACGGATACGCGATCAATACAACAATGAGTGATGATTCTTCGCCAGATGACCCATTTGCCGTAGGAAAGGAAGGGCTTGATGCAGAAGCTGAATCCTTCGACTCAGGCTCTACAAAACAATCACCACCGGAAGACGACCAGTTAAACAAGACAGAAGCGAATAACCCGGATACGAAAGTAGAGGGAACACCAACGGATACTGCAGAACAAACTAGCGACAAAGACACTGGACAGGCCAAATCACATTCAATGTCCAGTAATGACGACAGAAGGAGTGAATCAGCAATAGATGATTCTCCAGCAATACCCCAGGAGGAATCAGGCCCCCAAGACGATGACTCAGGAGAAGCTGGCTCATCATCTCACCCACTTGGCGAGGTCGCTCCTCCCGATGAACTCAAGAGGACAAGTCTTCCGCCAAAGCTCTATCGCGACTCTCCAAAAGAAAACCGAAAACAGGTCGCAATTGATCTTACACAGGAAGAGGTAGACCAAATTAACGAGTTATATTCTGTCGCGAAAGGCGAGTTTCCTAATGAGAAGGTGTTCAAGTCGGATGTGAAAAAGGCCGCATTTAGGTCAGACCTCTCTCATGGTAACTTTCTTACAGAGATGCGACAAATCGGATACGGGTACATGGAAGATATCTCTTCAAGCTAGGCCGACTGAGCCCTGGTACCGAGGACAGTCCGTCTATGGTATCTTGATACGATTATGGCTGTCAAGCTATTCAGCAAGTTATTATGACCAGGAAATAAACCATAGGCTGCATGAGCAGTAATTCTGTAGACGCAGTAACACAACATATCGGGTCCACAGTCAAGAATATAGAAACGAGTATACACACTCGTGGTCAAATTCTTATCATACGCCCTCAGCTTGACAGCGCTGTCGGCAGTTTCTATTTTGCAATGGACAGGCCTCGGTCACTCGACAGCTATCTCGGACGTCTCTTAGTTGCTATTGGGAAATCGCGTGGACCAGTTGTATATCTTGGTGGCGGGTGGCACTCGTACTCAACAGCCCCTACAGAGAGCAACGGCCCAGACTCAGAAAGTGAAGGAGACTCTAAAAATCGCCCATCACCAAGTCCAGTAGGTACTGTAAAAACTGGTTCGTCGGGTGCTGGAGTTAGTAACCCATTCAATCAGGAATCTATTCCAGACGGATATGACTCTGAGCAGCCAAGATCAGTTACACCGAGACTAGTTACGCACCCACCAGAGCGGATTATCTCGACTGTAGAGCAATTGGAGTTTGAATACTATGGAATAGACCCAGATACTGTAGGGATTAAACGTATTCGTAAAGATACGGTCCGTTCAGTAAACGTATTTGACAAAGTCCCAGACGCGTTACTCGGCAACACAGAGTGGACACCGGAGTTGGCAACGCTCGATGATGTCGAATGGTCGCTTGAATTGCCCCCTAGCGCTAAAGAAGAAGTACCTGAGAAGACTAGCTGACCAATACGAGGTGAACCACAACTTGCTGGTATCACTGACACAACGTTTTTACCTGCGGTCGTCATCTATCCGGCTAAGCAGCATTCCTCCCTGTGAGGTGCTGTGAGTTAGGGGATAGATGATCACAGCAGAGCAGACAATGGATGTTACTACGTGCGCATGAGTTGTCCGGGCATGATGTGCTGCGCTACGCGTGGGCAGCTCCCTCCTAGCTGTGAGTGTCCATATCCACAGAGAACACATGAGTAAGCAAGACTCACAATCGACAGTTAGTATTGGCTCACGGGGGCTTGGAGAAGCAACGACAGTTGTGCTGTTAATCATCGTTGCTGTCGCCGCCGCCGGAACAATTTCAATCGCAATTTCCGGGTTCACCGAAGGCATCGGTCCGAGTCCCGGCGCTGATCTTGGCGTTGACAAGAGCGGTCAAAACGTCACCTTCACCGTGGAGGGCGTTGATGAGGGCGTCGCGTATCTTGAGTTCCGTGGGGACTTTGACCAAACAGGCATAGAAGACCCAACTGCTCCAGGCGCACCCAGTGTCGGTGACGACGATGTAGCCCTTGTTGCATCAAACATTGAGGGGGGTGCCGGAGACCCGGACGAGTACTACCGGGTTGACGCTACTGACGGTGCCGGTAGTATCGAAGCTGGGGACGTGATGACGCTCGCCAACGTTGAAGAAGGCGAGACCATTACCGTCGTTGCGCTTGACGGCGACGGGAATACGAACACAGTCACCACAGTAAACGTTGAAGACACAGGGACAGCAGCATAATATGTCACGGGACAATTCACCATCGACAGTCAGTATCGGTTCACGAGGGCTTGGTGAGGCAACGACAGTCGTGCTGTTGATCATCGTTGCTGTCGCCGCCGCCGGAACAATTTCAATCGCAATTTCCGGGTTCACCGAGGGTATCGGTCCAAGTCCCGGCGCTGAACTTGGTGTTGACAAGGCCGGGCAGAACGTCACCTTCACTGTCGAAAGCGTTGATGAGGGCGTTGCGTTTCTTGAGTTCCGTGGAGACTTCGATCAGATGGATAGTGAGTCCCCAGCTGATGCACCTTCTGTTGGTGATGACAACGTGACGCTTGTTGCGTCTAATGTCGAGGGGGGTGCCGGAGACCCAGACGAGTACTACCGGATCGATGACAGTGATGGAGCCGGTAGTATCGAAGCTGGAGACGTAGTCACGCTCGCTAACGTTGAAGAAGGCGAGACTATCACCGTCGTTGCGCTTGACGGTGACGGAAATACAAACACGGTCACCACAGTAAACGTTGAAGACACAGGGACAGCAGCATAATATGTCACGGGACAATTCACCATCGACAGTCAGTATCGGTTCACGAGGGCTTGGTGAGGCAACGACAGTCGTGCTGTTGATCATCGTTGCTGTCGCCGCCGCCGGAACAATTTCAATCGCAATTTCCGGGTTCACCGAGGGTATCGGCCCAAATCCCGGCGCTGAACTTGGTGTTGACAAGACAGGCTCAAGCGCATCGTTCACCGTCGAAAGCGTTGATGAGGGCGTTGCGTTTCTTGAGTTCCGTGGAGATTTCGACCAGCCAGATGAAACGGATCCAAGCGCAGCTGCATTCAGTGAGCCGACCACATCCGACGACAATGTTGTTGTGACAGCATCAAATGTTGAGACAGGAGCCGGCGACCCACAAGAATACTACCGGATTGATGCTACTGACGGAGCCGGGAGTATTGAAGCAGGAGACGTTGTCACACTTGAAGATCTTGATGAGGGTGAAACGGTGACCGTTGTTGCACTAGACGGTGACGGCAATACGAATACGGTCACTACGGTCACAATCGAAGATACCGGAACAGCAGCGTAACGCTGTTTCCAACCCATACATCTTTATTCTGGCCCACATAGCAACAGCTAACTGATGGATAGTGCCCAGCGATGTCAGCAAGCTACACGAGGTACATCTTCAACTGTCGCATACATACTGCTATTTGCGGTTGTTGCAGCAGCAATTATCGCTGTGTTTGGCATTGGGTCAGGTATCTATACAAGTGGGGTGCTCGGTGGTGCAGACGATAGATTTAATCCCGACTCACCAAGCCGGGTTAACACAAACCTTAGTCTTGTGTTTGGGAACAATTCGACATTTATCGACTATGATGGCCCACCAACAGACGATGGCGACCTTGTTGTCGACCCCCCAAACGGGTCAGACGAACCAATAGATGGATCAGACCCAGACGATGATTATCCAGATCGCGATACAGACCTCTGTGAGGTCTATGGCGAGGACATTGAAGGCACCACAATCACCGTCAAGTATATTACTGACAGTGGCGAAACGATAGTCGAAGAAATAACCGTTCCAGAAGGAGCCTGCACAAATGGGGAAGGAGAACCCGACGCTGGGACAGGGTCAGGGGGTGGCTCTGACAGCGAGACAAATGCCTCTGGGAGCGGGGGTATCGGGGTTGTGATCGAGTGACGTTCGGAGCAAACACGATGAACAATAGCACAAGCGAGTCAGCGAACACACGAACAGACAATTCCAACGCGGTTACCGTACGTGTGAGCGGGACTAGCCGTGAACAGCCATTCTCAAAGTATGACGACTTTGAGCTCATGGCGGAGTCGCTCCCTGATGAGACAGAGATAATAGATCTATCCTCATCGCAGGCACAGCAGACGGAGTCGGCAGATACTACCAGCGGAGTCGCACTCAACCGCAGAAGTATTATCATGAGCGCTGTTGCTGCACTCCTCACAAGCTTCGCTGGGTCAAAAGGAGCTGCTGCACAAGAATCCTCCAACGAGATAGATTTTGCAGCGCAGGACGCAATTGGACTGAGTCACACACGCACTGCAGAGGAGTTCAGATTGTCGAAGTCATCACAACTCACTGTTGAGGAGGTCCAAGGAGCTACTGAAGATGAAGTGCTCGAGGTTTCCATCGATATTGCACCTAAGGGAGAAGGCTTTGCATCAATAACAGGACAGAAGTTCACACCACCGGTAGCCGCGGCAGAGGCTGCCAGCAATACTGCTCGGTCTGTGGTTGAAAAAACAACACCAAACCAGGGCAACCCTGTTAGCAACGATGATGACGATAGTGGCGAGGAAGTAGTGCCCTCAGGTAACAATGTAGTGAAGAAGGGCAGTAACGATGATTCAGTAGAGCAAAGCTCCCTCGGACACATGATGCGGTTCCACGCTGCAGAATCATTAGCGCCATCGGAGCTAGACCTAACACAACATCACGACGAGATTGAACTAGATGATTTCCACATTGATGCATCAATTGAAGAGCTCACAAGGAGAGAAAACAGAGTCATCGCTCACGACTACGACATTCGTGTCCAGCTGCTTGGATCTGGTGGCACAGTTATTACAAGTAAAACACAGACAATAACGGTCGAATACGGCCTTAGTGGTGGGCCAGGTGTGCGGTTTGCATACAACCCACTCCTTGTCGCGCCCACAGACGACACACGGAGCCTAACAAGCAACTAACAAACCATGGCATCAAACGCAAACGCAGTTTACAACCCAGAAGGCGCAGAGTCATTGAAACCCGGAGAGAAGATACAGGCATATAAGGAACAGTTTGCCGGAGAAGAGACAGACGTTAAGGACATCCCGTACCCAAAGCCGGACCAGCAATGGTTCAATACACTCACATGGCTCCTTCGGGGTGTTGACGCGCAAACCATTCAGTTCGGTGACCCGGATGAGTACACTGATGCTGAGTCAGATGTAGTTGTCCTGCATGAGTCAAATGGCTCACAGGTGCTCACATATGTTGGCGATGAACAGATGACATTAGCAAGTACAAGACTTGCTGACAATCTTGATGTCACTACTACAGCCTCAGGGATGACAATCAGCTTTGATGACGGGACAAGAAAGGCAATTGATGTAACAAATGGCAATGGGATTTCGCTAAGCACAAGCGGAAGTGGAAAAGAAACCGAGCTTCGAGCCGTGAATGGAGCAGACGAGGTTCGGCTTGAGTTCATCTCAGACGCAGGCGAAGTCACTGAACTAATCACATATCAGAAAGACGGTGTGGGTGGAGGTGGAAGCTCAGATAGTACTGTCCACACCCCGGCAAAGATAGCTGTTCTTGACATGACTCCTATAGAGATCATGACAGACGATAGTATTGATCTCGTCGAAAATCAGATGGTCTATTCACTTCCCAGGAATAATGGATACGTCAACGTACCAAGCGCACCTAGATTCTTCGTTGTCTAGAGTTTTGACATCCTCCCCGCGCTGAAGCGCGAGGCTTTCTCCTCGATTCTCCGTAAACGCACACCCGGAGTCAAGCTCCGGAGCAATCGCCTCAGTATTAAGCACGCAGAGAGGCAAAAGGTATTATTATCTACCAACAAAATAACCCATGAATGGCAGAGACAAATTATAGCCGCCCAGTATGCGCAGCTAGCGCACAGCTTGAGACAACACACAGTGATACAATTTCTCGAGACGCTTTTTTCACTACCCCTGATGGACTTCCTACAATTGTAACAGGAGGCGACTTCCGCGCAGCACTTCCTAACAAAAGTGAACAGAGCCTCGTCGAGATGGCACGATACTGGGCAGTATACCCGTACTCATACGTCTCAATTTGTCGCGATACACAAAGCAATGAGGTAAGGTACATCGTTGTCGAGCCGTACCTCTCACAACATGAGGCAGATCTGATCAACTATCTTATTGACCGTGTCAAACACAGTCTACGAAACGATACGGAAACACAAGTATCTTCGAAGAGCGATAGCCAGCGTACAGATATCCGACGGCGTGTGTTTAATATCCTGTCTCGGTATGATTTGTTTGATACAGAACCATTGAGGGTAGCACATAAGCAGCACTACCCAGAGCTTGATTCAGCATCACGTTCAGTTCCAGCACGCATATTGCGCCGCGGAAAGAGCCTTGTTGGATCAGAGGACGAACCGTACAACCCACCAGAGTTTGAGTATAGCGGCGAAAACGCATTGGCTTATGGAGCGACAGACCCAACACCATACCTGCCAGTTATTGACAAAATAGGTGGACATCCGGCCTATCAACTAGAGACAAATGACGATAGCAAATCAAGTGAAAATGTCTCTGTCGAGTTTGCAGCACCAGCGTTCACGCTCCGTGGGAACAACAAGACGGCGACTGTTACTGTAGTCACCAGAGAGCAAGTTGACTCGGTTTCAGTCTATGTTAATGATAATAAAGAGACAGTCCTCTCAGAAGAAGACTTCAACCGCGTCTCGACAAGCAACAACAGGTTTGTCTACCAAGCGATGTATACTGCCCCAGAGTCAGGAACATACGAGTTTGAACTCACAACGCTAAACACGAAGACGGGACAATCATACATTGCAGAAAAATCAGGAGCACTCAGCAAGTTTGAGTGGAAATTTACTGACGCACAAGGTACAAAAGATGTAACACTAACAGACGGTGGGACAAAGGCTACGGGTGAGCCCTCGCCTTCTAACAGTAACACCGCAGAGAAAAAGGACGCACCTACAATAGAAGAGTCTCGCACCGACAAGCGAGGACTCACCGTTACCGATGTAAAACAGGCAGCCCTCTCGCCTGAAGATGAAACTATAACTCTCTATCAGGCGTACAAATTGCTATACTATATTGAGCGTGAAATTGTCGGCTACGGACTTATCGACCCAATTAAAAACGACCAACAGATAGAGGATATCTCTTGCAACGGGTACAACGAGCCTGTTTTCGTGTACCATACCGACCACAAGCAGATACGGTCAAATCTTGTTCACGGCCAAGAAGAGCTTGACCGCTTTGTGAAGTCACTTGCACAGTATGCTGGCAAAGAAGTTAGCCGGCGGTCACCGCAGGCAGATGCGAAGATCCCAGATGGGTCTCGTGCACAATTAACACTTGGAGACGAGGTATCAGAGGGTGGTACGAATTACACAATTCGCCAGTTCAAAGATGTACCATTTACTCCAGTTGATCTTCTCAATTGGGAAACATACAGCCTCGATGAATTAGCGTATCTATGGCTCTGTGCTGAACACGGTATGTCTATCCTCGTCGCTGGTGGAACAGGGGCAGGGAAGACGACAACTCTGAATGCAATTTCGCTGTTCATCCCAGCGCAGAGCAAGCTCGTCTCAATTGAGGATACACAAGAGATCAAACTACCACACAGAAACTGGACGAAAGAGTTGACACGTGAAGCAGGTGATCAGATGGACAGGCGGACCTCAATTGACGAGTACGACTTGCTTGAAAGTGCACTCCGTATGCGACCAGATCGCATCATCATGAGTGAGGTTCGAGGTGAAGAAGGTGAGGAGCTTTTCCAGGGGATGTCCTCTGGTCACCCCGGACTTACAACCTTCCATGCGGACTCAGTCGATAAGTCCATCTACCGAATGACAAGCGAGCCAATTTCGGTTGAACCAGCAATGTTTGTCTCGCTCGATCTTATCTGTGTGCAGACAGAGACGCAAGTAGAGGGTAATACGGTTCGTCGGTCAACAGAAGTTTCTGAGATCGGCGGAATGGGGAATAATGAAGGGAGCATCGAGCGGAACAAATACTTTGAGCGCAACGCAAAAAAAGACGCTATCACCAAGCAGGGCGACTCATGGAATATCAATAAGATACAGAAAATGAATGGTTGGTCAGATGAGCAGCTTATTCGGGAACTTGATAGACGAAAAGCCGTGCTTGCATACTTATCGGTGAACCAGATAACACAGTATAGAGAGGTTGCATCAACTATACAAGCGTTCATTCAGGATCAAGAAACAGTGTTACAGGCAATGCGGACACATACGCTTACAGATCGTATTGAGGGATTCCGCTCACTCGGAAATATTCAGATAAAGGCTGGAGAAGAAGCAGAGAAGTCAGTTTCACGCCCATCTCCGAGTGCAGAGTTACAGCAGAGTCTTGAACGGACACTTGAGTCAGACCTTGTGAGGGTGTTAGCAGATGTCAACTAAAGACCCGTTTATTGACTCCACCACTTCATCGGGTAGCGATGGAGACGCAATACCTGCATCTGTACACCACGAAGACACAACCGGCAACTCTGAATTCACCGGGACAGAAGGAAAGAACTTCCCACAGGCGTCACGACGAATTTCAGCAACGCGTATCAATATTTGGCTTGCACGACGGATTGGAGAAAATGACTTCCCATTATCGATCCTCCCAGACTGGTGGTCAACAAACAAAGCAGATGTCCCTCCAGACTACTTCATCGCCCGAACAATAACACGTGCTGTAAGCACATTTCTCGCGAGTGCAATTACTATATTTGTTTTCTTCTTCACCGTCTTTGGTGAGCAGCCTATCTTTGCAGCCGCAGTCGGTGGCTCAGCTGGGTTTGCTGCAGCAGGACTTATTCTTTTTCTCCGGTTTGGCAATACGCTTGCAGCTCGTCGCCGACACTCTCAGGAAATCGAAGCGCTACTTCCGGACGCGATTGGATTCATGTACTCACAGGCAGAGGGTCAAACCAATATTTATTCTGTAATTGGGGCCATGGCGGATGCTGACGACGCGTACGGGGCTGTTGCAGAGGAATTCCGCGCTGTCACCCGTCGATGCGAGTATTTCGGTGAGGATCTTCGCCAAGCGCTCATATATCAAGCACAGATAACACCATCTAAAGACCTCTCTCGACTGTTTACTGATATGATCACGTTCATCGAGTCTGGAGGAGATATCTCAGAGTTCTTTGAACGCGAAGCAAGCCGGTCATTCGATAAGGTCGAAAATGAGCAGCAAGAAGCGCTTGACTTTATTGATTTGCTCTCAACAATGTATATTCCTTTCTCGGTTGTCCCTGTTCTGCTGGTGCTTATCGTTGCTGGCATTAGCTCATTCCAGAGTATTGGCATTATTCCGATTGTGTTGTTGGGGTATGTGTTTGCCCCGGTTGTCCCGATCGTATTCATGCTCCTCACAAATATCGTTCAGCCATACGGCGGCCAACCGTCAAAACTCACCATGGAGCAGCCCGACCGAGACATCATTGCTCCATCAATCATCAATACGGAGGAGGGAGACACAACTGGAAAACAGCGGTCAAGGCCGGCTGCACGGACACGAACGGGGTCGTTTGGAGGAGGGTCAACAGTCAAGAAAGAAGATGAAGGGGCACCAACGGAGGCAACTCATCCAGCGACAGGCGGGTTTGTTGATGAAGAAACAATTGAGATTGCGGATGAGGTTCCAGCGCTGAGCAACCTGCCACTGCGGGAACGATTACACCGGATTAAGACGGTCTTCCGGGATCCAATCGGCTACTTCACTACGCGGCCAAATATGGCTGTTATTGTCTCTGCGCCACTCGCAATCGCGCTTCTAGTTAGTTATCTACTCATCGACCAGGTCCCACTCATAACATTCGAGACACTCTTGGCCGAGCCCATCTTCATCACAACAGCATGGGTGTATCTGCCGCTTGTGATCCTTGCTGCTCCGATCTCGGTGTTTCACGAACTCGACCGACGATCGCAGGCTGCGGTCAGAGCTGAATTCCCAGAGGCTCTGCAAAAAATCTCATCAGTGAATGAGACGGGAATGACGCTAATGAAGTCGCTTAAGCAGGCGGCGACAGAACAGGACACACAGATCAATAAAGAGTTACGCATCATTCGACAGAAGGTTGACCTCGGGATTCCCGCAGAGCAAGCTCTCGTTGAATTTGCAAACACCCATCGCGATCCACAGATATCTCGGACTACTCGACTACTTATTGAAGCACAACGGGCAAGCGAACGTGTCTCGGATGTGCTTGATGTGGCAATCCGTGCAGCACTTACACGACAGAGCCTTCGCGAGAAGCACGCCTCTGAGACGAAGTCCTATCTAGCTATGATCTCAGTGACAACGATTGTAATTATCATTGCAACAGCAATCCTCAACCGGACACTCCTACCACTCATCGGTGGAGAAGGGCTAGCCGCTATCCAGACTGCCGGCGCAGTAGACGTGAGTGGTGGGAATACGATCAATCCAGATCAAATTAAGACTATCCTCTTTCATATGTCATTCCAGTATGCTGCGCTTGGAGGGATGTTCTCTGGATTTATCTCAACAGGGCAATTCAAGAGTGGGATCAAGTACGCCCTTGGAGGGATGTTCATTTCGATACTCACATGGTACTTCCTTACTGGAGGCGTTGTGGGATGAACACGCCATTGCTTAATGCTATACGAGGACAAACACAGTTGGGGTTTGTATTCCTTGTTGGTATCTTTATTGTCGGAACAGTGATTACATTTGGTGTTGCGAGCGGTGTCACAGATGACCCAATCGTCGACCAGGTTGATACCAAAGGTGAGGCAGCGCTCACAGCACAAACCCTCGTTCAAGAGGAACTCGCAGCCAATCCCTCGAGATATCCGCATGGGACACATCTCTCACACGGTCGCACGCAGGCGTTTATCAACGGCACACCGCCTGTATCAGCAGTCACCCCAAGTAGTGAGGTAACTGCAAATATCACCTTTACAGCTGTGGGGCCTCGGACTGCACCCCCTGCGTTCAACGGCTCACGGCAGGTGAGTGTTGGACCAGCACCACCATCTGCTGACGCAGCCTCAACATATCGCATTAGAACAACACTTAATGATAGGCCAGTACAGGTGCGTGTACAGACATGGATTACACAGGACTAATTAGCGACGACCGCGGTGTTGGATACGTTTTTGAGGCGCTCGCCGTACTTGCAGTGCTTGGGCTTGGTGTCTCAGCGACAATTCTTGTTACTGGCGTCTCTCCGACTGTTATTGACAGTGGTATTGAGCAGTCAGATGCAATTGGCCCAGAGTCTCGAATTGAAGCAGCTGTACAGACATCACTTGATGACGGGTCACTAAAGCAAACAGTACTAGCATGGGATGATGGGACATCAGAGGCAGACAGCTCATTCAGTGATATTGAGTTTGTACAGCCAGGCGAGACAAGCACCTCGACAGAGCAGAATACAGATGATCCGTTTCGAGACGGGCAGTTTTTAGATCCGCCAAGCACAACAAGATTTGGTGCACGCCTTGGCCAAATCGGGGATACATACTCAATTAATTATAACATCATTCTCATCCCGGCCAACCGTGGCGTATCTCAGCCGCCAGACACCCCCCGTGAAGAGCCTGTGGGAACGTACCTTATCCGAGAGGGTATCCCAGGTGGATCAGCCAAGCAAGTTACGACAACAGTAACATTGTATGACAACGATCAACTCCTATCGCCAGCATATAGCCACAGTTATTCGACACCACCAGCAGAATCCACACTTGGTGAAGAAACACTTGAGGAAGCATCATACTATCCCGTTCCAGAAGGCCAAGGGTACGGTACAAGCCCAGTGTATAATACCGTCCAAGTGAAAATAATCTACTGGAGAGTATAGATGACACCCCCTGATTCAACGGTACAACGCTCTCGAGGACAAGTAGTCCTTGTTACTGCTGTGCTTCTCGGGATCCTCTTCATTTCTCTCACAGCGATTGCATATGAAGCCTCCTCAACAGCAGATATACGGGCAGAGGGGCCAACGAACTACGCTGCCGAATCAGACACACAAATACAGGAACTCGGATACGCACTGACAACTGCCATTCATAATGTGAACACAGATACTGGTATTACCGATGTAGGCGCACGCACACAAGCAGCGGATAATGCTATAACAGATACACTCACCAGCCAACAAGCATCACGTGAGTTTGGCCTCACAACGGTATCTGGGACACAAGTAGAGTACAACCCCACCGGCGAGACAGTCATTGAGGGCACACGAGTTGCTCAGACAGAGCCAGCATTACTAACGGACAGCAGCGGTGGAGCAAACTGGGATATAATTAGGAACGGCGGTCAGACCGGGAAAGTCACTATCCGGGCAACCGGACTTACAAGTGGTGCTACAACATCGCCGTCAGATAGGTTTACTGTCATCCTTACTGGCGACACAGGAGACACTTACACAGTACAGGCGTACACGACTGGCAGTGGCAATACGACTCTCTCATATGATGGTACAGGGTGTACTGTTGGCAGAAGCGGTGTCGATAGAAATGGAAGTGTCGTCACCATTGACTACATTACTGGAACAGTAAATGGGCTCAGTTGCCCTGAATATGAGCCACCTCAACAGATCACTGACGTCTCAATTGAAAATGGCGACCAAGTAGAAGGGACAGTGACTGTTCTCAGCAGAGCTGAGAACGCTCAAGGACCATCAATACAGCAGACTCAGGGACCAAATTCATCAACAACTGACCCTCAAGCACACCATGCCATCTACGCGGTTCCTGTAGAAGTGACAGTAACAACTGAGCAAACGCGTGTAACACGCACAATCATCGTCGGCCCTGGGCGATCTCCATATGGACTGAATCCATGAGACAGGACACACACAGCTCATCGTCTCGCGGAGCCGTTACAACACTTGAATATGCAGTCACATTCACTGTTGCACTCTCACTACTAGCAGTGATCCCGTCTATATTTGCGACTGAAACGCAAAGCGCACAGCAGGATGTTGTTGAAGCAGAATTTGAACGTATCGGAAGTGACGTAGCCGCAGCAATTGAGGCAGTTGACTACCAACAGCAGCGACACCAATCGACCAAGGCAGCTTCTAACGTAGGCGGCGAACTACACGCAAGTGTCTTCCTAGACATGCCAACAAGGGTAGCTGAAACACGGTACACGATGTACATCAGCAATGAGTCTCTTATTATCACAAACCGCCCAGGGCAGCCAGTTGATGTTACTGTCACATACCCACTTGACACAACAAATACTGTTACTGCAGGGGGCGGAACTGGTGGTGGAACAATCCGGGTTACGGCAACAGATGCTACGAGCCCAATCCGAGTGACTTCAGACAGGTCAACAGGGGCAGAACCACAATCATGAAACGAAACACGAACATTCTTACAGACGACAGTCGAGGTGTGGTTCCAGCCGTGGGGCAAGTAATCCTCCTGAGCCTCATTATTGGAACGACGATTACTGCTTCGGCAGCTGCTGTTACCATCTACAACTCACAGCAGGCGGCCATTCAAGATGACGTGATGGTAGACGCCGTCTCTGAATATGAGTCACAGGTTGAGACAACAGCAGTAACAGCCATCTCTCGGAACGCAACGATAGAACTCCCTGCTGGCTCAACAAGAGTTGGCCAATCGAACACTACAATCACGTTCAATGACGGGACGGGGTCTGGCGGGCTTACACACACAATAACAACGGATGATATCGAATTTGAGACTACTGAGTCAACTCTCGTCTACACAGGCGGCCTTGTAGGGCAGCGAACGCCACGAGGAGTCCAGATCATTGAACCGCTTGATCAGACGTCCCGGAGAGACTCAAACACGGACAGTATGTATCGTGTCCGAATCATAAACGCGACAGTTACACAGCAACGTGCACTCTCATACCCCATCTCACGCGATATTGTATTTGCTATCGCACCAGGCCAGACATTCCCTAGGTCAAGCAGTTTTGAGACAACTGGATCGACAACAGCTACCGTTACCATTGAGTCGCAGCACCCAGATATCTGGGTACAATACCTACAAAACCATCCCGGATTCAGCTCCGTAAGCCGCTCAGAGACGACGGTTACTGCAAATGTATCCACAGATACAACAATACAAGTCTCATCAATATCATCCCGGACAGCAATACTTGACGATCCGCCGCCCGAATGAACTATTCACCTGCTTGGCCCGAATCCCGTATTGACATCCTCCCCGTGCTGAAGCGCGAGACGTTCTCCTTTATTCTCCGGACTCCCCACGTTTTCAGCCGCGAGGAAAAGTCGATCATCGCCTGTTGGAATACCAAAGGGTAAACAGGTATAGCAAGCGTAGAAAAATCTAGCACAATAGCTATGTCCCAACCGGAAACAACATCCTCTCCGCAACCCGAAGACCTTTGGAAATACTTTTTCCCATTTGAATCGGCATATCAGGCGCAGAAGGACGGAATAAAAGAGATAATTAAGAACGCAACTGGCAACGCGGGTGGCTATACAGTCCTCGAAGGAGCCTGTGGAACTGGCAAAACACTGCTGGCTACTGTGGCAGCACTCACACTTGTTAGGTCACCAAAGTCAGAGTACTCTCGTGTCTTTATAACAACATCAGTGAAACAACAGCTAAGCGCATTTGAAGATGATCTCAAACAGATCAACACCCACCTGAAGTCACTCAACCATGACAACATGAATATTTCTCCACGGTTTATCGCACCAATTACAGCTACAACCCTCGTTGGAAAAGCCGACATCTGTCCATACACCTACACCGGGCATATTGACTCAACAGAGATCTACGGGCACTGTGCAACACTCCAAGAACAGACGCGAGATTTGTACAGTACACGACCTGGGACAGATGATAAGCGCCGTCTCGGAGCACAACTCACGCAGTCCGCTGAACAAGCAAAAGAGACAGAGTACGTTGGTACACCAGTCGTTGCGAATCCAGAAACTCACCCATATCCAGATACTCCAATGAGAGCAAATGGAGAGTCTTACTGCCCATATTATGCCCAGTCACAGCTTGATGAGATTAATGGTGCAGCCCCAATCGACGCAGCAGGTGAAGTTATATCACGGATCGACCTCACACGGAAAGCACTCAATCAAGGCTGTTGCCCGCACGAAGCTATGAAAGAGGTAGCGCCCAGTTCAGAGATCCTTATCGGAAACTATTCACACATCCTACAGCCAGGAACGCTGAGAGCGTTCACCCAACATCTCATCGACAAAAGCACGTTCCTAATCTGCGATGAAGCTCACACCCTCACAGACACGGCTCGGGATGTGTTTTCACACGCAATGTCACTTACCGACCTCACTCGTGGCACAGCCCAACTCAGGCAAATCATCGACTGGTTTGACTCAGGTGACGCAGAAAAAAGAGGCATCATTACCGACGCACTTGAATCAGGGGATTTCACTATTGATAATCTAAGACAATTTGTTGATACTGCATCAGACACGATTGGGTATGCAGAACATGTCTTCCAGTCAGAGCTGAGTGACTCATCAATGTCAATGTCAATGTCAAAGTTAAGATCCTACGGCCCAAATCTGGAGTATAATGAGCACATCCCTCTCCGTGACCCATCTGCACCCGGCATAGACTCCATCTCATCACGCCGTGAGTTGTTCACGCCTGCAAATGACAGCAATCCCGCAGAGTACGGGGCACAGCTTGAGCTCATTGTAAGACGGATCTACAAAGATATTGCAGATGAACTGCGTTCAGAAACGATGCCCGACCCATTTGTGGCGTCTTCTGTATGCCGATTCATTTACGAATACTATATGCAAAACCATACGGAGTACTACCGCGAATTTGAAGTAATTAGTGCTGCTGACACTCGAGCCCCGACTAACGTAGACAACCCGCTCCATGATATTGATATTCCGCAACCAGTTCTTTTGAAGGTAGAAAATTGTATCCCTGCGGGGAAGCTTTCGAACACATTCGACCGCTTCCGAGGCGGTGTGTGCATGTCAGCAACCATCTCGCCACACTCGGTATATGAGCAAGAAGTCGGGTTGAGTTATCTTGATGGCTCACTAACTAATCTTGAATATGGGCTTGAGTTCCCAGAAGAAAACAGAGAAACAGTCGCTGTCGACCTCCCAAAATACACTCGACAAAATAGGGACCAGTCTACTGCATCTTCTGACAAAGAGCGTGAAAAAATATCACAGACACAGCAACAGTACTACGACGCCATCAAGACGGTCGTTACGTCGACACCAGGAAATGTGCTCGTTGCAGGGCCATCATACGGGACAACCGAAACGATAGCTGAACGACTACAAGAAGATGCCACAGTCAATAAACAGGTACTGATCGATGGATCATCATCAGATGAAGAAACAACACAACTGCGAGAACAATTCGTAGACGGGGACGCAAAAGTTCTCGCAACGGGCATGCGTGGAACTCTCACAGAGGGGGTTGACTACGACGGTGACGATCTCAAAGCAGCCGCAATCTTTGGTGTCCCAATACAATATCTAGGAAACCCAAAGTCAACTGCAATCAGAGCAGCATACAGAGAAGAGTTCACTAATGATGAAAATAGTGGCAGCGGCCAAGCATTCTTTTTCGCACACGGTATCCCAGCAGTTCGTAAGGCCAGACAAGCCATTGGTAGAGTCATTCGATCGGAGACAGATGTTGGCGTACGTGTATTAGTGGATGAACGCTATACGCGACAGCGGTATCAGAACCAATTAGGAAGTCAAGAACAAGACGAGATTAAAGAAGTCAACCAAGAAGACCTGAGCCAAACGCTTTCATCGTTTTGGGATACACGCTAGCCCAGAAAAGTTAACCAGACGAAACGACAAGTGCAGCTCCACTCAGTACCACACCTGAAAGAAAGACGGCTGCATTTACTGTTGTATTTGAAGCAGTCGTCAGCTTCACCCGCACTTTCCGGTCAGAGAGAGGCACAAACGGTTCTATCCCCCACGGTGTTATCAAATCACCAAGAAGGTGGCTAATTATTCCAAGTCCACCTCCCAAACCGGTTACTATACCCACAGTAAGCGGCGACACCTCAACGGGTATCGACTCCCAGATAGCTGTCTCAGCAAGATACAGTACGGTCCCACCACCGATGACACCGGATATGATACTTACGGTTATAGCGAACCAAAGTGTGTGAGTTATCCCACGATGTGTGACAAACGGAACAGACGTGTCGAGATCAGGAAGTCCCTCGGTGAAGATTAAAACACTGCAGAAGTATATCCCAACAAATAACATATCCATCTTTCCAGCCGCATATACTACAGCTGAAGAAAGAACTAGTGAAACACCGATATGTCCTTGCCGAAGCATAACACGTGATACATTAGCAGAACAATTAATTATTACGCTGTGACCTCCTCCCCGTCGTAAACGACGGGGCTTTCCCACGGCACCGTACCGCTGGTTTGGGATATTTGCTGGTTGACGACTCGTCGGTATGGCGTGCCGATAGCGGGGCCACACCGCCGTTACTCCTATCCCCGGCAGGGGGACTCGGAGGTATCCCGTGACCGAGACACACACAGCGGTTCGAGAGGGTGTCTCAAACGTACTGGGTCTCGGAGTCCCGATACTGTGCATTTATGACGGCGACGAATCGCCTCGGTGTATGTCATACTACTCCACGACACTACTTAAATATCCGTATCAGCAGAGCGTAGTTCGTGTCGGAGTTGGCGGATTCACTCCCGCCGTGAACGGCAGGATTCTCTCCTTGAAGAAAGATAGTTCAGCCGCAACCACAATTTTGCCATAGGATTTAAGTACCACAACGTAAAATATTACGATACAATGAGTTCACAAAAAATGCATTCAGGTCGCGACCCAAGACCAGACGAGATCGTCGCCCATCGCAGTCGAATTGGGGAGGGAAAAAGAGATCTAGTCAAGGATCGGCATAGCTACCCTCACCCCGAGCTCCCTTCCGTAGACGAAGTATTCGAAGCCGCTGGCGATGAGATGCTTCCTGGCTCAGATGCGTGGGAAACAGACAGTTAGAGATTCTCTATAAGCGATTGACATCCTCCCCGCGCTGAAGCGCGAGGCGTTCTCCGTGATTCTCCGTAAGGTCTCAGCAGTACACAGAACTATTCTATCGATACAACCGAATGGATAGCGTCTGCTCTCTGAGGGAATTAACCGCAACGCATATACGACAAGTACGACAAGCATCATATAGCGGTTACAAGTAGTTCATATACAAGGCAAGAAATTGCCCATCAAAGATATGAAAACCCTCATTGATCGCATCACAACGACGATTCGCGGTAGTACAGATACACTAGCCCAGCTTTTACTCGCAGGGGTCATCGGCCTCATTGGGCTCACAGCATCCGCAGCTGCCGAACCAACATCAAGTGCAGTTATCGCTTCAACGGGAAGCAGTCTTATAGACGTCATCACACAGTTTGAGTCCCTTGCCATCGAGGTCGGTGTTACACTGCTCTTCATCTATGTCGTATATCTTGTGACACAACTTGTTGTCGGAGAGTCTCGGGGTGGGATAAGGCGTGTCGCAATTGCAGTTGGGGCAATTGTGTTCCTACTCATCTTCCGTGATACGATTGTGCCACTACTTGAAGATATTTCAGGCGGAGAAGCACCGGATGCAGCATCGCTGTGGTTGGCACATCAGGAGCTAGTCACGGAAGGAATGACAGTAGCCCTTGCTGCTAGTCCAATCTAACTAATAGATATCCGTGACAGTACGATCAGCCATACTCCAAGGTGGTCAGTGGATCTGGCAACGAGCTACAGCTACCAATACCGCTGTCGTACTGTTCATGGTTATTACTCTGTTAACAGTAACACCTGCTGCTGTCCTTGCAACAACATCTTCTCTAGGGGGAGTAGATGGCTCGGCGTCAACAGAAGCATCAATTAGCACGCAGGTACATGACAGAGGTACCAGTATCAAGCAGCAGGCAAACTCTCCCGAGAACTATTCTGGATGGACTCCACCATCACCACCAGATGGAGTTTCCATCGATCCAGTAGAGTACCTACTCCTCTGGGACCAGTCCTTCACACTTGAACAGGCACAGGTGAGTCTTCAACAGGCAGGCTACAGCGATTCTGAAGTCACACGAGCAGCAGAAGACTATCGAGCACTCACCACAGGGGGGAGAATTACCACGGAAAGACCCTCGTTGGCGAAAGCTACCTGGAATAGTAATATAGCAGACCTCGCACCAGAAACAACTCAATCTGAGAGCCACACAAAGTGGAATACAGACGGGGCAAGTGAGATAAGAGATGGTGATCTGTATATTCACGATGCGCAATTAGATTTGATGTCTGTTGAACCGTCCACAACTGTGTTGTATTCCGCAGATGGCGATCCAACAACTCATGAGTCACCCCGGGTGTACACTGCGGGAGACACGGTTACAGTTCAAGGCGCATTCGACTACCGCATTGAGCGACCAGAAGACGATAGAACCGGCAGCACTCGAACGTACTATACACTTCAAGAAGTAGAAACCGGAGATTTTGAAACAACGCTAGACATGGTGGGGTCTCCGGCTCAATATAGTCAAGTCGGCCAGGTTAGCAGTGGTACAACCGGCACCTCTGCAGTAATAGACACACCTGGCGAGCTAACGGGAGCTGCAAATCTCATCGGGGAAACATCTGTAACAGTAACATACGAGAAACGCGTTGAGAAGGAAGTATGTACAGAAGACGATGATGATGATCGCAGGAGAGATAATGACGATGACGATGACAACGACGACGACGATCCAGGGGATCCGGGAGATAGAAATGAGTCGGGAGGCGATACAGGGGTTGATGGAGATAGAGGCAAATCACCCGATGATTCTTTAGACAGTGGAGATAGTGGCGATAGTGGCGATAGTGGATATAGTGGTGGATATGGTGGGGGAGGAGGGCAGAGCATCACTGGCCAACCACTAGCAGAGACGTGCACATTTGAGACGGTATCTGAGAGGACACTAACAGAATCAGTTGACCTCACTGCGTCACGCACTGTGTATCTCGCTAATCGAGACAGTGTCGATGTGTCATACTGGGAAGCTCCGGGAGAGGGCACTGCCGGGTACATCCACGTTAAGACGCCAGATCAGTGGGCGTCAGTGACGTTAGCGGACGGAACTGCAATAGAAGACCCTCGAGAGATAACAACACAGCGTGATTTCTCGTACGCGTTCGAGCGTGTCTTTTCAGAGTCTGGAACAGGGTTTAACAATCCAAATCAACCCCCAGTAAGGAATTACTATATCGCACGGGCTAGTGGGGTTAACATTGACAGGTCACAGGCAAGTCCAGATGCTCGCGAAGAGTGGCGAATTGGAAAAGAAATGGCTACCACAACAGAGGTAACCCAATACCCGCCAGTCACTATTGCTACTACTTCTACATCTGGAAGGCAGTTCCAAGACGCTAGTTCAGTCACCCTGCAGGTCGACCAGAGGGTGACCAACCCGGAGACAGATATATTCACAGATGATGTATCCGCTGCTGGCGTCGCTCCGGGACAACAACTCGATGTAACCACCTCTGAGGGAGGTGAAGTGGTCGAGGGCAACATCTCTGCAAATATCCTTGTAGAAGATGAGAACACCGACACTCCCGAGTACAGACTTGAAGTTAAACTCACAAATGAACAAACTGGAGAGCCGATCTCGACGGTCAACCACGCGAATACAGAGATACGTGTTAGAGACATACTCGGGGACAAAAGTCAGACTGTCAACACTGGCAGTGACGGAACAGTAACTATCCCGCTTGAAGGCCCGGGGGCAAAACAAGCACTCATTTCGAGTACGTTTGACCCCGCTGAAGATATCTATATTTTTGAAGACACTGCGACAGCTGGATACTCTGACTCTAGTGGATTTATCTGGGGGACATTTTTAGAGCTTCTCAGGATATTCCTCATCATGCTCCCGCTCATAATTCTCATTTCAGTTGTCGAATATGTGATAACAGGGAAGACAACTGTCCTCAATATGTTCAAGTAGCAGTAGCCCGCTGCGCTCTGCCACTCCCTCCCACCGACAAACACATACGGAGCGGATACAAACCACCATTAAGTAGTAGTACAAGCAATCCGGGTAGCGCTTGTACTCTGTACACACCATGATACCGCTCCGAATACCCGACGTCGGTACACCATCTGGAGTCATCCAGCACCTGACCCAAGTTGCACCGCCAGCTATCCAGACAGCCTCATTCGATGTGTTTTTTGAGTTTATGTGGCTCACGATGGTGTTGCAAACAGAGACATCAGACAGCGGTCCAATCACTGATGGTGTTGAAGCAGCACTACGTGGTTTTATCAACCTTATCGCACAGCTTATCGCATTCCCACTGGCAGTTGCCCTTGGAGTTATCCGGTGGGCACTACGCACACCCCTCCCACCGGAAGCGCCGGGAATAGCTTCAACTCCCGGTGCAACCTCATCTCTAAGCGCATATACGCCATATTTCACTGACTTGCAGGGGTTTTTTGAACAGCTTGCACTAGCAGCAATCTTGCTGTATGCAGTATGGTATGCAGTGAATATTGGCCTCGATAGGTACAATTCACAGGGCCTTGGTGAGTTACTCGTTTTGTTTGCATTCGGGATCGGCGCAATCACTGTCAGTGGAGAAATAATTGGCATCTTCTACGAGTTCATTGACGCATTCGTCTATGCCCTTCTCGACGAAGATCCAGCACAACTTGCATCTGACCTTGCAACCACTAGTATACAGCCAAACTTTGCAAGTGACGCCGAGTCAGTAGGAGAAGTTGCCGCATATGCCGGACTCACATCAACCAGCCTTATCGGGGATGCAATATTAGCCGCGTTCGTCGGTGGCACCTTCCAGCTTATTAGTGCACTTGTCTCCCTTGTTCTTGTGATATATCTCGTCATGCGAATTATTGCACTTCACGCGCTGTATGCTGCTGCGCCACTTGTTATCGCGATCTACACGCTTCAGCAAGGGCCTGCAAAAGTTCTTGCTGGTCCTGCTGACAAATTCATCAGCATTACCGTCTCAATGGCTGTTGGCGTAGTTCCAATCGTTATTGTACTCAAAGCCGGCCTCGTTCTTGGAGAAGCCCTTGCAGCAACGGTTCCCGCAGGAGGCTATTTCTTTTCAACAGCAGCTATCACCGGAGCAAGTTGGCTGTCACTTAAAACAACAGACACAACACGAAGTTTAGCCGGGAAAGTCAAAAGTGGTGCAGTTGTCGCAGGGACACTCGCTGGTGTTGGTGCAGTCGGGGGGAGTCTTTCGGCAGTGGCTCGCGGAGCAATGTTCCGTGGCAATCGAGGAGCAAAAATTCAGGCTGCGACCCAAGCAGGGAAGGTTGTTTCTGCGAAGTACGAGAACGAAGATCTACCAGAGCCACTTGGGGACGTCTTTGAGAGAGTCACCTCAACTCCCGGTGATTTCAAAGACGATGAAGAAGAAAACGTAAGATCTGATGCTGAACAACAGGGCGATGACGGTGAGGGCGAAACGCAAGGCGGTGAAGACGTAAGCCCATTCCAGTCTAACAGTCCAGACGAAACTAGTGCGCAAAAGCCAACTGCATTATCAAAGCTTGAAGAGAGTGATAATGGGGAACTTGCAGAGGAGTGGAAGGACGCAAACCCTGGTGAAGAAGCACTCGTTGACGACGACGATCCAGCTGCAAAGCGGAAAGAAGAATTACAGAAAGACGCACTAAAGGAGGCAGCGAACAGGGGAGAACTTGAAGAAGTTGATGAGTACATGCAGGACTCAGATGAGATAGACTACGACGGGATGGGTAGTCTTGGATTCTCTCCACAGGTCCCAAGTCCAGGGCCGCGTACTCCAACGCCAGACGATAGAGACCCACAGATCCCACAGCAGAATGCAAGCCGTCCAACAAGCACAGCAGCAACGGATGGTGTTGACTATAGCAGTGCGTACCGAGACAAATCGCCCGGGACTGACACAGGCGACCCAGACATATCTGCATCAGATCTCCCAGAAAGTGCAGAACCTGGTGAGGGGTACATTGATGCTGATGACACGGGAGTCACACCAGACGAAGATATATTCAACGAACTCACAGAAAGTAAACTCGACATTGAAAGACAACCAGATGATGAGCCAGGCGATCTAGTAATTGGTGGTGGAGAAGATGAAATAGAGGATATTGAGTCAACGATCAACCGAGTCACAGGAGGCGACGCAGATATTGAACGTACAGACGGTGCAACCTCTGCATCACAAGCCTTCTCTGTAGGTCTCGAAAAGACTGAATTTGATGATGAAACTGCATTCGTTGATGCATTTGAAGACGACTATGTACCCGTCACTGAAGACAGTGCCATTGTCACAGCGGATTCAGATGGTGACCTTGTTTTCCGGACATCAGCATCTGACAAATCATTCAAAAACATTCTCGACGGTGCCGTAACCGATCCAGAGAAAATTGAGTCGCTAGGGAAAGGAAAGTACAAAGTCGAGAGCAACGCAGTTGACAAGAAGACGCTTACAAGAATAGGCGCTCCATCGCCAGCCGGCCAAGGATATGATCTCGGTATTGACTCATCTGCAACGGGGACAATTGACTCACTATCACAGTCTATTCCAGCACCGACAGCCAGAGTGCTTGATATGGATACGGTTAGCGACCAAGCTCCTATTGACGCTATCAAGCGGCGAAATAGCGACACTGTCGCACAGCAAATTGAACAGGGTGGATACTTAGTCCGCACAACAGACCTGCCAGATGGCGCAGCAGATGCGCTACCAGAATCGGCGACACGAGTAAACGGACTTGATGGATACATTGTGTCGCCAGACACACTTGATACGGTACAAACCACGTTTAGCGAGAGAAATATCAACCTACAACCTGCCACCGACAAAGCCCAACGTACCCTTGAATCCGGTGGGTCAGAAGAGAGATTTGAGGTTGCACTAGGTAGACTGGGGAGTGTTGGAGCAGCCGACAGCGACAGTGTTGTTCGATACAGTCTCAACGACAAAAATGAATACGAAGATGTAGTTATCGGCGCACAACCAGATGGAGACACCGTTCAACTGCGCCAATTGACAACACAGTATCGCGGGAGTAACGGAGAGATAAAAGAGCAATCTGCACCAGCAACAACCGTTGATCTTGAACAGATTGATCCAGATAACCCAGCATCGCCAAAGCGGAAAGCTATCCGAAGAAAGCTCAGTGGGATAGATGGAATGGAAGCTATTAGAACAGATTCAAACGGAAACGGAATTCAGTTTGCAGCGTTCTCAGACAAAACTGACCCCACACATATAGCAGATGTGCTCCGTGAAGAGGGCGTCGAACAGTTTGATATCGCTGACAACTACACCGCACAACAGATAGACACAGGTGCCGAAGGGTACGCTACACAAACCGTGAGTACCTCAAGCAATAGCGATGACGTCGTTGGGATCATACCTACAGGGAATGGAACGGCAGTTGCAGAGCCAATGCCAGATTACAGAAATGTCGGTGTAAGCGTCGGCATGAGCCCAGAAACAGGATCAACAACAATCGAACTTACCTCATCTGGAGACGTCGATGGTGAACCAGAGATTAGTCGGAATGAGTTTGCCAACTTACTACAGAACACGATTGATGACGACGAGTTCAACAGCGCAATTGAAGAGGTCAGAGCTGGCGACCGAATGCCAGCCATTGAACTCCAACAACGAGAAAACGCACAACGAGTAATAAAAGAAATTGTCGGTCGTGCAGGTGTCGGCATAAAGAAAGAAGACGGACGCCGTCTTGGAGTCATTCAAGAACCGGTAGACACACAGCAGACATACACAGCAGACGTTAGCTCATTCATTGATCAGAGTAACGAGCCACAAGCAGTAGAGTTCACTACTGAAGCTGGGCGAATATCAAAGGTTGAGGCAAAAGCTCCTGAAGCTGGTATGCAGGTCGTTGATGGGAGCGCAGAGATTCCAAGCGAAGCTGAGGCACTATCCTACCGCGTAGGCAACGATGACAAAGTTGATGCGGCTATCAAAACATCTGGTGAAGATATCCAGATAGTGCTTAATGACGAAGATGTTCAAAGCACTATGCAGACGTTTGGTACTGACCTAATAGAGACACAGCCAAAGCAAGACAAGTGGGGTACTGCTGTTGCAAACGTCTCAAAGAAAGGAGACATAGAAGCAACGATAAACGAGCTCATCTCTCGAGCAGCAAATGATAACCAGAATATACAGGTTGAAACAAACAGCCTGAATAAAACCGGGAAAAGCATCGAAGACATTAAACCAGCAGTTAATGTCCCCGATAATGGGGCCATGAAGGTCTCATTCGAGAGAGGATACCCGACAATGGAAGCCGTCAGTCAAGACAAACAGCGTGAGGTTGAGTTCGACGCAGACCTTGCTGTTCGAGCTGACAGGGATAAAGATGGCGTAGAAATAGAGTTTGACAACACAGAAAATGCAGAAGAACTACGGGCAAAGATAGAAGAAGAATTATCTCACAAAGTTCCAGGGGATATTATTCGGCTTGACGATGAACCCCCACGGACTGTTGGTGTCGCACAAAGCGATCTTGAAGTTGAAGATGTCCTCACTGCAGTAAGCGACCTGGACGTAACAGTTAGTGTCGATGAAGAGGGGATAAAGCAAAGCGGCTTCACCCAGCAAGAAAACCCGCGAAAACAGACCCACGACGATGACGTAGCAGGCCAACATGCTGACGGGTGGATGCTCCGTGAATGACTGACCTCAAATTTTAATTTTACTCGCTTCACCGCCCCACCCACAACCAAACTAATATATCTTGAATCAGTACATTGTGTGTGAGCAGCCAATCACCAAAACGTCGCATCCCACAAGATACCGAGCGGGCAAATAAGATCATTGCAGGTCGATCTTACTCTGATCTCGCGATCTTTGTTGGGGCACCAGTTGTCGGGGGAGCGTTCCTTCTCTATCTTCGTGTCATTTCTGGCGTGCAGTTCATCGCCTTCATTACTGCCGTTGCAATTATCGACGCAATCCTTCTCCGGTTGATCCCACAAGAAGAATCGGTCACAATTTGGGTTCGAGGGCTTGTACATCACTTAACAAAGGGGAAGACGACACATAGTCAATTCCTACCGGATGACGTTGGAAAGACAGACCCGCGCACATATGACGTGTCGCTTGAAACGGATGGTGGTGAGAGAGAGATTGAGTCGCCAGAAGAGCTCGTATCGCCATGGTGGCAATCTGATGAAACCACTGTCGAACAAATAGGTCTTGAAAACATCTACCCAGAAGAAGCAGTTATGCTTCGAGATGATGGTTGTCTTGTCGCTGCCGTGGAGGTAATCGGCAGAGATATTTCTCTCGCCGCGCAAAGCGAGAATCAGCGGCTAATTCAACAGTATGCAACACACCTCAATTCAGTTGACTTCGACTATACAACATACATTACAGACGAAAAATTCAATCTAGACGAGCAAATAGAACATAGCAAGTCGCGGCTTCGAAGTGAGTTTGTTGAAAATAGACCAATACTGATGTATCTTCAGCAAACAAAGATACAGCAAATGGAATATAACACGGGCAAGAGAGGTGTCCGGCAACGTCGCACCTTTGAGATAGTTCCAGTTGACCCAGAAGAGCACCACGAGGTTAGTGAAACTCCATTTAGCTTCATTGAACCCGGAACTCGGCTTGGAAATCTAATTGGACTTGAAGATGAAGGTATAAGCAAACAAGAACGGCAGTATACAAGAGCACTCACAGAAGTCGAATCACGTGTCCAGACGCTCATTGGAAGCATTGGAAAAATAAGCGGTGTTACTGTAAGTCGAGCTGATACGGACACACTCACAGCAATCGTAAGTGAACATGCACAGCAGCGTGATCACGATGGAAGCAGTTGGGAGCCGCAAAAAGCACCGTTTGTACAGGAGACCAATGACAGTAACACGCCAACAAAGAAAGAACTGTTCGAGAAACATACAGACAGTACCAATTAAGCCGATGACTGATAGATAAATCGCCTCAAGTCAAGCCCTGAGGTGTTCGCCTTAACCGTAGATAGAGAAAACAACTATACCGGTCAGTAACTGATAGTCACGTACGCGTGAGAGTAGAATACGCAATGCATCTGTTCTACTCTTGCAACTGACTAGCGAGGGTCTACATAACCATGATTCGAGACGCCATTCGTAAGCTCACACCGGGAGGAAGTGATACCAAGGAGATGGATGAAACGGAGAAACCGTTTGAGTCTCCATCAAGAAATAACGCACGAGCAGTTCAACCTGGGACGATCCACTGGACACCATCATATGGATATTCTGAAGAAGCAGAGATGTACCACCGGTCATACTACATCAGTTCATGGCCGGCACGCGCCTCCGAGCATATGTTTTGGGATTTACTTACCGATACGAGCCTCCAGTATGACATGACGCTTCACTTCAATAGGCAAGACCCACTCGATGCCGTATCCGACCTTGACACACTTTCAACACGACTTGAAGAAAAGGTTACAGGCCCACTGAGCTCATTTACCCTAAATCCAGAGTCAGCAAAACGGACAGCACAGGTCATTGACCAGATGAAAGAATCAATTGAACAGTCCGGAGAAAATCTATTCCGGATCACCGCATATATTACGCTCTATGCAGAGTCTAAAGATAAACTGAGAAAGAAACACAATCAGCTTGAGGACGAGACTCAACTCAACGCTGGTGTTAGCATTGAAACAACAACGTACGAGCAAGACATCGGATTCCGTGGAAGCAGCCCACTCGGGTTCAACGAATACTACGATAGACATGGAGACGATGTAAGCCAGCTTATGACAGGGAGCGTTGCAGCAGCAATGTTCCCGTATGCGTCTGACACTATTTTTGAGCAAGGCGGAGTCAACTTCGGGACAAACCTCGCAAGTAACACCTACACTGTTATTGACCCATTTGACCGGCCAACTGGATACCACATGCTGCGTCTCGGGCGTATTGGAAGCGGGAAGACATTTGGCGCATCACAGTACCTGATCAGACTTGCTCAACAGATAGAAAACGTGAATATCACAATTATCGATCCTATGCGGGACTTCGTTGGGGTTAACCATACACTTGCAGCAGATAGAATACTCATTGATGGGACAGAGAACATTAACCCACTAGAGATACAGCCGACACCAGATCATGTCCTCGAAAAGGCGGAAGGGAAGCTCAACCCATTCAATACAAAACTCCGTGAAGTAGAATGGTTCTTCACACGGTTCTTTTCTATTGAAGGAGAGCCACTAGACGCAAAGTCACAGTCAATCCTCACTGAAGCTGTTCGACGAGCATACGAGAACGCTGGCATTAGCAAGGACCCGGAGACGCACTCGCGTCCATCACCAACAATCACAGATGTCCGAGAAATACTTGCGGACATGAATAAACACCCTGAGAAGTATGCTGACCCAGCGACAGATAACCTCATTCAAAAGTACAAAGAGTACTCCGGCAACCTACGCATTGCACTTGAGCCATTCCGAGAGGGGAGGCGATATAGTAACCTCGCACAGCCAACATCTATTGATCTTGGCTCAAGCAAGGTCACATACATCGACATGAATGCGATCTCAGCGAACAGTAGTACGATGGATTTGATGCTCCAACTGCTGTTTTCACTAGTATATCAAGAGTCAAAGCAAGTCCATGGTCCGTCAGTGATCACGATCGATGAGGCGCACAAGGTGTTACAAGATACAGATAGTGTGAGTTTTCTTGAAGAAGTATTCCGGCATGGAAGGCACTTCGATTTAAGTGTCCAACTGATTAGCCAGACGTTCGAGGAGTTCTTCGTCAATGAAAGCGCACGAACTATTGCACGCCAATGCTCTATGGTCCAACTTCACCAAATGGACCGCATCGACACGGATGTTGCAAAAAACGCAATGGGGCTCAATGAGAAACAAATCGAGTACATCTCTAGCCTCCAGCCAGGAGACGGAAACAAAAACTACAGCGATGCACTTCTCCAGATATCCGATAAAGGGACGATACCGCTCAGAGTAAAGCCAACGCCAGATGAAAAGGCAGTCATTGACTATGACCCGACCAAAGATTGGGACGATCTGACCCGGCCAAAAGACAAGCGCATTCAAAAGGCCCTTGATGCTCGAACGAAGCACGACACCCCAATTGTAAATCCAGGAGAAGACGATCTCGGAAGTGCTGTCATCAACGAGGTTATCAGCAAACAGCGAGAGGTGCTCTCACTGCTGCGTCAGAAAGGTGTCGGGATCGACGAGTTCCTCACTACAGATGAACTCGCCGGGACGGACCTTGCCGAGAAAACGCTCGACAATACCGAAGAGTCTGTTAGCACAGATGCAGTATCTGACATGGCAGATGCGTCAAAAGATAGTAAACAGATAGCAGAAGATGCTGGACACACAACTGTTGATGCGCAACCCGACACGGAAACTCATACAGAAGATGACGCCCTATCGGCCACAACCGACGCATCAACGAACACCAACGACCCCGATAAACTAGACACGCGGGAAAGCGAGCAGTCAACTACTAAAAGAAAGACAGAAGCTCAAGAACCATCCAGTATCAACGAGACAAACCGTAACGGGAACCGCCCTAACAACGGCACAAAGAAAGGTTCAGTCGAAAATAGTGAACAGGAAAAAGTAGACACCGACAGCGAAGAGCACCCAATTGGGTCAGTGTCTGCTACAAAAACATCGGATTCATCAAATCCAGACACCGAGCCAACCGCCACAAGTAATGAGGAACAAGCAGATATCACACAAAGTGAGGACGCAGATGGGGATCAACACGAAAAGACACACACAGCAGAAACTGCGAACAATACAGAAGACAAATCAGACAACGCGTCTAGTTCAGAGTGGTCCGCTGTCGGCGCAACAACAGAGAATTCCTTTGAGCAGTTCGAACCTGTGGTAGATAGCGACGAGATAGAAGAGTCAAACGATGAGTCGAATAATGATAGTGAAGAAGACTCAGAGCCCAATGAGACTCCCCAGTCAAATGCAGGTCAGTCACCGAATGATGATCAGTTTATCTAATGCTACTTGACGCGATTAGCGAATGGCATCAGCAAAGACAGCCAGTTGGTACCTTCATCCGCGTGAACGCGGAAGAATCCCAAGCGTTGTGATATTAGGGGCTCAAGCCCTCGATTGAGACGAACTGCCTAGCGTGTAGAAGTTTTAATTAGATGCATACATGACGTTGTTGTAGTGCAACATGGACAGTAATAGACGTAAAACCGACTCACCAGATAGTACCTCCTCTGACGAGAGTCTAAATGAGCTGCTTGGCGAAGAAAAAAACAATACGTACTCAGACACGGCAGGAGACAGCAATACAGAACAGTCAGAAAACACGAGTGTGGTAGGCCCAGATGGGAATATTTCACAGGGACCAACTGCTGACGATACTAGTTGGTATTGGCCAGACGATATCGCCACCAAGGATGAGGTAATTGCTGCAAGGAACCCACACTTCCTCAAATCATTTGTTCCATATCTGCTTAGTGCAGCAGTTGGGGTGGCAGCTGTATACTTTGCGTATATCGTTATAACTGGTCAACAAGATGAATTTGTTGGCAACTACTTCACAGCTATTGAACTGACTGCGCCAGGATGGTTCGACCTCATCCCCGTTGTTCTTGGTATAATAAGTGCACTTGCATTTGCCTCAGAATATATCCGACGTCGACTCACCTGGTACATTATTACAGACGACACACTCTATGTTCGACGTCATATTCTATTCAGATATGTTGGAGACTTTGGCACGCGAGATATAACCAAAATTGGCCAAGCCGATCCGTTCCCACTCAACCGGCTCAATATCGGCCATGTCCGTATTTACACAGCATCAACAGACGAGTGGGAAGCAGATCTGACATACGTTAAGAACCCAAACGAGTTTCGCAAGAAGATACGGAGGCAACTCATTGAGCACGAAGGCAGCAGCGAAGACACCTGATGATACACTCTCTATCCATGCAAACACTGGGAGCAATGCAAACAGCAACATGTACACTTGACTCCCTTACCGCAGTTGACTGGGTCATCAAATACGGTCTAATTGGAGGTACGATTGGTACGATCTGTTTCCACTACCTATTTGGCATTACCAGTAATTATAACCCAGACCCCACAACGGGCTATTATCTTTCTCTGATAAACGTTATTCTCGTCAGGTCATCACTTGTCGCAATCATTATCAGCAT
>Ga0209945_1000032_pt1 | contig 45241 bp, 44 predicted proteins | sample SalPonR2_A_D2_MG_FD_185703 | JGI IMG/M metagenome (GOLD analysis project Ga0209945, IMG submission 185703) | Salt pond soil microbial communities from South San Francisco under conditions of wetland restoration - Salt Pond MetaG R2_A_D2_MG... ...
CCCGCGCCGTGGAACGTCGCCTCGGTGCCGTCCATCACGTCCTCGACGATGGGCGCGGTGTACTCCTCGACGCTGTCGTCGTAGAGGTAGCCGGAGCCGCCGCAGTGGTCGCAGGGGTCGGCGCCCTGTCGCCCGGAGCCCTTGCACTCGCGGCAGGGCCACTCGGTCTGGGGGATGTCGCGCTCCAGTTTCCGGTAGCGGCCGTACACGAACGTGGAGTTTATCTTCGCGTCGATGGCGTCTTCGGCCAGATCGATAGTGAACTGCACGTCCGGCCGGTCGAAGGACACCTCCGCGCCCGTGAGCCGGCCGAACCGCTTGCCGACCTCGCGGTTGAACTCCGATTTAAACGGCTCGCCGGCGTCGTCGTCGAGGCCGGCGTCCGCGCGGAGCAGCGCCTCGTTCTCCTCGATCAGCGGCGGCGGGCGCGTGCCGACGTTGTAGGTGGAAAAGTCGATGCCCTCGACCGCCTCGGCGGCGCGTTCGGCCCACGCGTCGAACTCGGTACAGCGACCCTCACAGATCCAACAGTCCGCGGTGTCGACGGGCTCGTGGTCCTCGTCGTCGCGCAGCGCGAGCGCGGTCCGCAGCGACGACCCGCGCTCGGCGTTCGACAGCCCGAAACTCCGGTCGGCGACGAGTCGGCCGAGGCAGGCGTCACACACCGGTCCCGTCTCGGTCGCCCGCGCCGCGACCTCCAGTACGTCCATACGTCCCCCAGCGGGCCGCGTGGTAACTGTCTTACTACATCGCGGGCGGCCCGCGGGCGACCGCGGAGAGCGACCCGCGGCCGACTCCCGGCCGACTTAAGAAGGTCCGCGTCGTCTCGGCGACCGTGAACGGCCCGGCCTCGCGCGAGGAGAAACTGGAACTCGGCGTCGAGCTGTTGGCCCACCTCGAACACGAGGAGCTGGCGCTGCCGGACGCGATAGACCGGATCGAGACGGTGACGACGAGCCCCTCGCTCACGCGCGACATCCTAGACGCCGCCGAGAAGCGCGGCGTGATCGAACGCGAGGGCGCGCTTCTCAGAGTCCAGCGCGGCGGGACCTACGTGAACTACGAGCGCCAAGTGGTCCAGCGCGACGGCGAGTTCGACTGTCGCCGCTGCGGGACGACGATCACGACCGGCCACTTCGTGAAGCTGGACGCCGGCGAGCTCGGCCCGTTCGGCTCCTCCTGCATCCGGAAGGTGACCGGGCGCGACGGCGACGACTCTCGGACGGAGTAGCGGTCGCGGGTGGCACGGCGTGCGAGACGTGGCGCGTTCAGCGGCGGTCCGTCGACGGACTCCTCGCCGAGTGGCGAGTCAGCAGGGCGTTGGTAGTCGGATCTCGATCGCCGTCCCAGCGTCTGCGTCCAGGACCTCGGTCTCGCCGTCGACCGTCGTCACGAGCCAATAGGTCAGCCACAGTCCCAGTCCCTGCCCGTGAACCAGCGGCGTCTCTTTGCCCGTCACCAGCATGGCCCGTTCCAACTCGGGCAGTCCGGGGCCGTCGTCGCTCACGCGGACGACAATCCATCGATCCGTCTCCTCGATTTCGACGTCGACCGATGCCGGGTCGCCGCCGTGTTTCGCGGCGTTGTCGACGAGTTCGAACAGCGCCGTTTCGATGCGCGGGAGCGTCTTCGCGACGGCGGTTTCCGGCGTGTCCACGAGTATCGAGTCGTCCGGGTAGCGCAGTTCGCACTCCGAGGCGATCCGCTCGACGAGGGGAACTACGTCCAGCGGCTCCAACTCGCTGGACGTGTCACGGTTCTGTTCGATCTGTTGGGCCGATTCACTCAAGTTAAGCAACCGGGTCGCAGCGGCACAGATGAGGTCTGCTCGTTCCGCGTTCTCTCCGCTCAGCTCGTCTGCGAGCAGCTCCGCGTACCCCTTGATAATGCCCATCTCGTTTCGGACGTTGTGCCGAAGCACCCGGTTGATGACGCTTATCATCCCTTCGCGTTGGCGGCGGTCGCTCGCGTCACGAACCATCAGTTGGATTTCGACAATGTCGTCCGGAGTTCGCTGGGAGTCGGGAACGCTCCCGTCGTAGATCGGGACGCCGCGAATGTCGGAATACACGATCGAGCCGAACTTCGTTTCCAAGGGGAAATCGCGGACCTCGGCCGGCTCTCCGTTCAGTACTTGCGTGATCTTCTCGCTCGCCCAGTCGGTCGCCTCCGCGTCGGGATAGGTGATCGTGATCGGCTGGCCCACAAGTCCGGCAGGCGAATAGTCGAGGAGCTCTCGGACGCTCTCCGAGGCGTAGGTGAACACGCCGTCCGTGTCTGCTCTGAACACCGAATCGAAGTTCGAATCGACTACCGCGCGGTAGATCTCTTCTTGTTCGTTCAGTCGTTCTTCGCGCTGTGTGAGCTGTCGTTCGTACGTCTGTCGTTCGAGCGCCTGTCCGGCGAGCCGAGCGATGAGTTCGACGAAGAACTGTTCGGCGTCAGTGAACGACCGGTTCCGGGGATCGTCGTCGGCAAAGCAGACGGTTCCGTGGGTCACCCCATCGACGCTGACTTTTGCCCCGATGTACGCGCCGAGATCGAACGCTCGAACGGCCGTTTCCGAAACAGCGGACGAGATGTTGGCGTCTTGGATGGCGAGCGGGCTTTCCAGTTCGACGGTTCGTCGACAGTAGGCCTCATCGAGTGGACAGCTCGCTCCCGGCTGGATCAACGGATGGTTGCCGACTGCCTGAAGAATCTCTTGGCTCTCAGCGGTGATCCGCGTGAAGAACCCGACCGAGAGGTCGAGATACTCGGTCCCGAGCTCGAGCCCCCGGTCGATCCGTGTTTCGACGTCCTCGATAGGTGGTGTAAATATCTCGTAGATCTGCGCCCGATACGCCTCGGCGTCCATGGATTTCATATGTCCAGAGTCGGCATTAGCATTTCTATCAGACGGTATCTCACACAACAATCTCCGTCGAACGAGCACTGCTAGTCGGATTCAATACCCCGCGAGCGGAGCCGCGCTCGTCGTCCTCGACGCGCACGGCCGTTGTTTATAAGCCCCGCCCGGCCCCTCCCTCAGGCATGACCGACGACCTCGGGACGCCGGTGCTGGACGACCACCTCCACCTCGACCCGCGCCACGGGCGCGGCATCGACGCGGTCGAAGACTTCGTTCACCTCGGCGGCACCCACCTGCTCGTGGTGAACAAACCGTCGTGGCACCTCGGCGTCGAACCCGACGAACCGGCCGACTTCCGGCCCGTCTTCGAGGAGACGCTCGACGCGGTCGCCGCCGCGACCGAGGTGCTTCCGGGCCGGGCGTGGCCCGTCCTCGGCGTCCACCCCGGACTTATAAGCCGGCTCGTCGACGAGCGGGGGTTCTCGCCCGCGGACGCCCGCGACCTGATGTGCGGCGGGCTGGAGGTGGCGAGCGAGTTCGTCGCCGACGGCGAGGCGCTCGCGTTAAAGTCCGGGCGCCCGCACTACGACGTGAGCGACGCGGTCTGGGACGCCTCGAACGCCGTGACGCGGCGCGCGTTCGAACTCGGCGCCGCCTGCGACTGCGCGGTCCAGCTCCACACCGAGGCCAGCGAGGACCTCACCGATCTGGCCAGCGTCGCCGAAGAGTCGGGACTCGACCCGACGCGCGTCGTGAAACACTACGCCGAGGGGCGGCTCGCGGGTCCGACGCCGAGCGTGATGAGCGAGAAGGACCGGCTCGAACGCGCCGCCGAGTCGGGCGAGCCCTTCCTGATGGAGACCGACTTCGTCGACGACCCGGACAGGCCGGGGATGGTGCTGGGGCCGAAGACCGTTCCCCGGCGCGTCCGCTGGATGCTGGCGGAGGGGTACGACGAGGCGGTCCACACCGCGCACGTCGAGACGCCCCGCTCGGTGTACGACATCGACACCGAGGCGACGCTGGAGGAGCCCTCGCCGTGATCGACCGCCTCCTCGCGGACGACGCCGAGGGCGACGCCGCACCCCCGACAGTCCTGTTTACAGGGTTCCCCGGATTCCTCGGGTCGGCGCTGCTCCGCCGGGTCCTCGCTCGCGGCGACGGCCCCGTGGCGTGTCTGATACAGCCGCAGTACCGCGATCTGGCCGCGACGCGCGCACGGGAGGTCGTGTCGGCCGTCGGCGAGGCGGACGCCGGGACAGAGGACTCCGCGACCGACGACGACGCCCCGGCGGTCCACCTCTACGAGGGCGACATCACGGCGCCGGATCTGGGCCTCGGGTCGGCGCTCGACGATCCGGCCCTGCTCGCGGGCGTCGAGGAGGTGTACCACCTCGCGGCCGTCTACGACCTGAGCGTCGACGCCGACCTCGCCGAGGCGGTAAACGTCCGCGGGACCGAACACGTCCTCGACGCGGCGGAGCGGCTCGGGGTCGAGCGCCTCCACTACGTGAGCACGTGTTACGTCAGCGGCCGGTACGACGGCGTGTTCACCGCCGACGACCTCCGGGCGGGACAGACGTTCAACAACCACTACGAGGCGTCGAAACACCGCGCCGAAGTCGCGGTCCGGGAGCGGATGGCCGCCGGGCTCACGGCGACCGTGTACCGCCCGGCCATCGCCGTCGGCGACAGCGAGACCGGCGCGACGGACAAGTACGACGGGCCGTACAACCTCCTCCGACTCCTGCTCGCACAGCCAGAGCGGTTCGCCGTGGCGTTTTCCGTCCCCGGCGCGGCCGACACCGAACTGAACGTCGTCCCGCGCGACTACGTCGTCGACGCCATCGCCGCGCTGAGCGCCCGGCCGGACACCGCGGGCGAGACGTACCAGCTCTGTGACCCGTCGCCGTTGACGGTGCCGGCGTTCGTCGCGGCCCTCGCCGACGCGGCCGGCCGTCGGACGGTGACCGTTCCGACTCCGAAGCCGGTCGCGAAGGCCGCGGCGCGCCTGCTCTCGGCCACCGCCGTCGACGTGGAGCCGGCGACGATCGACTACTTCGATCACCCGACTCGCTACCGCTGTCCGAACACCCGCGAGGCGCTGGCCGGGACCGGCATCTCGGTGCCGCGGTTCGAGTCGTACGCCGACCGGCTCGTGGCGTTCGCCCGCGAGAACCCCGCGGTCGGCGCCGACCCGATGACGTGATCGGGGCACGGCGGGGCCGGGCCGCCGGCTCGCTCGCGCCGCCCACGGGCCGGCGCGCCGACGGCCGAATCCCGCCGTCGCGAGGGTGAGACGCCCTCTCGCGCGGCGATCGATAAGAAAGGCATTTGAGTAGTCCGGGCGACGTACGGTACATGACCGACGACGACGCCGTTGAAACGTTCTATACCGACGAACGCTGGCAAAACTGGCTCGACCGGCTGGAAGAAGAGGAGTTAGACCCCGAAAACGAGGACTCCGCGCGGCTCCTCTTGAACCTGCAGGACGACGCCGCTATCGCCGTCGTCAAGATCCTCGCCGCGCTCGACGACGAGCGCATCGACGACGAGCGCGCCGTCGAGGAGATCCGCTCCGTCCGCGACATCGTGCTCGCCGACGTGGCGTTCGACGACGAGGACAAGGTCATGCTGATCGACGGCGTCCAGACGTCGCTCGTCCCCGTCTTCTACGCCGCCGAGGAGTACGTCGTCGGCGGCGTCGTCGAGGGCGACGTGAGCGAGTTCGTCGGCGCGGCCGCGGACGCCGAGGCCGAAGAGGACCTCGACGCCGCCCTTGGCTACGTCGTACAGGCCGGCACCCGGATCATCGACGGCGAGGCGCTCGACATCGACCTCGTCGAAGAGCTGGAGTACGGCCTCGTCTCCGAGTGGGTCAACGGCCTCGACTCCCTGCAGTCGGCCATCGAGGACCCCGAAGTCGTCGAAGAGGAGAACTGAGTCGGGCGGTCGGCGGGCGTTTCGACCGGGCCCGCCGAACCCCGCGAGCCCACCGCGGCCGCGTCGCGGGACGGTCCCCTCGCGGGCTGTATCGTTTTCCCCTCTCGCGACGTTGGTCCGTCTATGGCTCTCTCCGCGGCCGGACTCACCGTCGCGCTGCTCGTCGTGTGGGCGGCCACGTCGTTCGTCCCCTTCGTGCCGAGCGGCGCCCTCTCCGCGGCCACCGTCGTCGGGTACGCGTACACCACCGGCTTCGCCGAACCGGGGCTCGTCGCGCTGCTCGCGCTCGTCTTCGTCTCCCTTTTAGCCGCCGCCGCGGACGTGCTCTCCGGGCTGGTCTCCGGGCGGCTCGGCGGCGCGTCGACGCGGACCGTCGTCGCCGGCACGCTCGTGGGGATCGCGCTCCTGTTCGTCATGGGACCGATCGGCCTCGTCGTCGGGATGGCCGGCACCGTCTTTCTCGTCGGGCTCTCGGAGCACCCCGACGAGCCGCGCGTCGCGCTCCGGCAGGCCGCCTTCGCGGTGACGGGCGTCCTCGCGAGCGCGTTCGTCCAGGCGGTGTTGCTGGTCGGCGTCGCGGTCGGCTTCGCGCTCGCCGTGCTCTGATCGCCGGGAGGTCGGACGCGACCGACGGCGGTGCCCCCGCGAATCGACCTGTAGCGTTGGTCTCGGACGCTTACGCGGCAATGGAAAACAGCAGTAGGTTGTGCGCCGCGGGGCCGATCCCCACGGCCGCCACGAAGCCGAGCAGGAGGTTCCCCTCGGCTGGCTCCTCGCGGATGTACGAGGTGAAGAGCCAGACGACGCCGCTCGCCACGACGAGTTTCACGAGGACGAACAGCCACCCGTCGCCGAGTATCGGGATCGCCGGCAGGCCGTCCAGTTCGAGGAGGAGCCGCGAGAGCGGCGTTCGCTCGCCGAAGCCCAGCTGGGTCGTCCCCACCGCGGTCGAGATGCCGTCGAGCGCGTGGGCGAACAGCGCGAGACCGCCGACCGCCCCTGTTATCCGGGTCTCGGGCCGCGAGCGCGTCAGGCCGACCCAGACGGCGCCGGCGACCGGGACCGTGAACACGAGCGCGACCGCCGACCACCGGGTCCCCGCCGGCGAGAGGCCGAGACCGACCGCGATGGCGACGACGGGCGCGAGGAGGAGCAGGCCGCCGACCGCGAGGGCCGCCGGGACCCGATCCGGCTGGACGCGGTCGGCGACGAGCCACGCCGCCCCCGCCAGCGCCCCGACCGAGAGGTACACCGTCGGCGACCCCGCGAAGGGGGCGACGAGGGGCGGGAGCGCGTCGAGGACGTAGAGGACGTGGGCCGCCGAGCCGAGCGCCATCCACGGCGCGAGCGCGACCACACGCCGGCCCGTGACCGCCGGTCGGTCTCGGCGGAGCATGGCGACGACGCCGCTCGTCGCGAGGAGGACGACGAAGAGGTACGGGACGGGCGGGAGGGTCGTTCCCTCCGGAACGATGGGGAGACCGCCGACCATCAGACGGACAAGACGGGCTGGCTGGCGTACAGGAGGACGTACTCGGCCGCCTTCCCGAGCACCTCGCCGGGGGTGCCGGAGACGTCTTCGCGCGGGACGACGATGAAGTCGGACTCGAGCTCCTCCGCGGTGTCCAAGACGACGCTACCGGGGTGGACCGTCTTCACGTCCATGGAGAATCCGTACGCGATCGAGTTGCTGTGGGGGACGCCGGCGGCGTCCGCGCGCTGGGCCACCGAGTCGGTGAACGCCTCGGTCTCGTCGGCGATGTCGGCCTCGTCGACCACGCCGTGGTCGATGCCGCGGACCACGTCCTCGTCGAGGACGTACAGCGCGTGGACGCTCGCGTCGTACTCGGTGGCGACGGCGATCGCGTAGTCGACAGCCTCGTGCGACTCCTCGCTGCCGTCCACCGACACGAGGACGAGGTCGATGTCGAGATCGGTCATACGCCACTCGTCGGTGGGGGAGGGCAAAAAGCCCGCCCTCTGCGGTCGCCCTCGCCGCCGCCCCGCGCGGTCCGGCGCTCAGTACTCCGCGAGGTCGCGTTGCCCCGCCGCCCGGCGCTCCGACGGCGGGACGTTGGTCGCGACGATCTCGTCGACCTCGTCGCGGTTCGACGCGTCGCTGTTGATCGCGCGGGTCGCGCCCTCGGTCTCGACGCGGAAGCCCGCCTCCGCGTACGCCGCCTTCATGACGCCGCTGTTGCTCAGGATGACCCGGACGCCCGCCTCGTCGAGTTCGGCCGCGACGTCGAGCAGTCGCTGCTGGTCGTCTCGGTCGAACCCCGCGGCGCTGTACTCGTTGAAACTCGCCGTCGCGCTCATCGGCTCGTACGGCGGGTCGAAGTAGACCAGGTCGCCCGGATCGGCCGCGTCGAGGACGTAGTCGAAGTCGTCGTTGCGGATCGTCGCGTCCGCGAGCGCGTCGCTGGCTCGGCGGATCCGGTCGCGCTGGACCCAGTCGGGGTTCGCGTACCGGCCGATCGGGACGTTGAATCCGCCGTCGGCGTTCTCTCGGTAGAGCCCGTTGTAACAGGTGCGGTTGAGGTAGCCGAGCAGCGCCGCCTCTTCGAGCGGGTCGAACGTCCCCGCGTACGGCCGGCTGTTGAACCGCGCTCGCTGCTGGTAGTAGTAGTTCGTCACGTCGCGGCCGCGGGCGGTCTCCTCGGCGTACGGCAGAGCCGGATCGGGGTCGCTCTCGGGGTCGTCGAACGACTCCAGTCGGTCGATCAGCCGGTCGGGGCTGTCGCGAACCTGCTCGTAGAAGTTGACCAGCCGGGGATTCGCGTCGTTTATCGTCGCGTTCGCGGGCTCCAGATCGAAGAAGAGGGCGCCGCCGCCGACGAACGGCTCGTGATAGCGACCGTACGAGGCCGGGAACCGGGCGTACAACGCGTCGAGGAGCTGGCGCTTGCCGCCGGCCCACTTCAGTATCGGCTCGGCCATGCGATGTCGAGAGTGACCCGCGGCGTCGTAAAAACGTCTCGGGCGAGGCGTCCCGCGCGGCGTCAGTCGTCGTCGGTGCCGCCGTCCGGGAACGGAAGGTCCTCGACGTGGTCGGCGACCTCGTCGAAGTTCGGCCCCGGCTCGATCGTTCCCGCGTCCCGGTCCCACTCGATGTACCCGGCCTCCTCTAAGGCGGGCAGGTGGACCTCGCGCAGGTCGTCGGCGACCTCCTCGGCGCTTCCCCGGACGCGAAGGTCCGCGGCCGTCTCGACCGTTCCCTCCACGAGTCCGGCGAGGACCCGGTTGCGCTCCGCCGCGGCGCGCTCCGAACGCGCGGTCGAACTGTTTTCGGTCGTTACCATGGTCGATTCCTACCGTACCGTTCGTTTCGCGCGGAATAAATGTACGGGCCGGATCGCCGCCGAGCGGCGTCGCCGGCGGTGCCCCCGCGCTCCGGCCGCCGCCGCTCACCCGACCCGAAGCCCGCGGTGGAGGACGTACCCCGGAACGAGGAGGAACACGAGCGGCGCCCCCGCCACCGGATGCGCGAGCAGCGACCCCGCGGCGAGGATGAGGTACCCCTTCGCCGGCGGCGCCCACCCGGTTCGGGCGCGGGTCGCGTCGAGTTCCGCGGCGAACGCGTAGAGGAACCCGCCGGCGACCGCGAGCCACAGCGCCCCGCCGACGACCGTCGCGGACGCGGTGCCCGCGGCGTCGAGGACGACCGCCGGGAGTCGCTCTCGCTCCGCGGCGTACGCCGGGTCGACCATCGCGCGGGCGACGACCGCCACCGGCAGGTACAGCGCGGCGACGGCGACCATCGCCCAGAAGGGGCGGTTTCGCCGCCAACCGCTCGTCGGTGTCTCGGGCATTACCGAACGGACGCGCGCGAACGGGAGAAGCCCTCCGATTCGCTCCCCTCGCCTCGCTCCCGGCCGCCGTCGCCCCGATAGTTGCTAGATTGCTTATAACTGTACGAACGAGTAGCATGGTACGGCTTACACCGCATGAACGACCGTTTCAGACGATATTAGTGGCTGTTGCGTGTCAACTGTTCGCAAAACATATTCGCAATATGAAAGGTATTTACCGCTGGGGGACCGACCTTACAGTATGCACTCAACCAACGGTAGGCCGTCGTCCGTCGGTCGCTCGCCGGGCCCCAGCGTCGGGCCCGAAGGGAGCCTCCGCGGTTCGGTCGCGTTCCTCGCGCTGGTCGCGGTAGCGATCCTCGCGGTGTCGTACCCCCTCGCCTCGCTCGTCGCCCTCGCCGGCCTCGTCGCTCTCGGAATCCTGGCGCGCTCGCTCGCTCGCCACGTCAACCGCGAGGTCGTCGGGCACGTCACCCTCCCCGGACTGGGAACGGTCGAATATCGGTTCACCCGGAGCTGACGACCCGGTGAGCCGACGCGCCGTTTCTCGCACCAACTCGTCCGAACGCACAGCCGTGCGCCGCCGTCTATCGGAGCCGGGCCGAGCGCGCTCCTTTTAAATCCCGTAGGCGACTCGCTCGCCGACGTCGAGGCCGTTCGCGAGCGCGGCGTGGAGCCGGGCTTCCCCGGCGACCCAGTCGCCGAGGAGGTACAGCCCCTCCCGTCTCGCCGAGTCGATCGGCCCCCGGTCGACGCCGCCCTCCGGCTGTGCGTACCGCCACCCCTGGTGGTCCGTCCACGCCGGGTCGGCCAGTCGCTCGTCGCCGACGATGTCGGCGGCGTGGCCTGCCAGCGCGGCGACGTTCTCGGCCGGGTCGGCGTCGTAGCGGTCGACCGACCACTCGTGGTTCGCCTGCACGACGAGGAGGCTCTCGCCGTCGGGGACGTGGCCGGGCTTGCACTCCTCGCGGGAGAGCCAGCCGACCGCGTGCTCCTTGTCGGTGTTGACGAGTCCGTAGTAGGGCACGTCGAGCGCGAACGGGTAGTGTAACACGGCGGTCCAGATGGTCCGGTACGGCACGTCGCCGACCGCGTCGACGAGCGCCCCGCGGACCGGGGACTCCCACTCCGCGCTCCGGAGCAGGTCGGCGGTCTGGGGCGCGGGAGGGTTTAAGAGTAGCGCGTCGAACGGCCCGTACGTCGCGCCGTCGGCGTCGTCGACCTCCCACCGGTCGCCGGCCCGCCGGAGCGTCTCGATCCGCGTCCGCCGATGGACGGTTGCGTCGGTCTCGCCGAAGAGCCGCTTGGCGATCTGCGTGAGCCCCTGCCGGTAGCTCCACTTGCGCTCGTCGCTGTCGCGACCCGGCGACACCGCGCCGTCGGCGTCGAACACGTGGATCGGCTCCTCGACGTCGACGAGCCCCTCGTCGTCGAGCGTCTCCGTTATCAGGTCGACGACGCGCTCGTCGTCCGATTTCAGGTAGTTCGCACCGTAGTCGTAGGTCAGGTCCTCGTGACGACGGGTGGCCGCGCGGCCGCAGAGCCCGCCGGACTTCTCGAAGACGGTCACGTCCGCGTCCGGAACCGCGCCGTCGACGGTGAACGCCGCGGCCGCCGCCCCCGCTCCCGCCCCGACGATGCCGATGTGAGTCACGACGGTACCCACGGGAGCCATCCACTTAATCGGTCGCTCGGCGCCGCCGCCGCCGGCGACGAGTGGGCAAGAACCACCCCGACGACGCGTTTTATTCCCGCGTGTCGTGACCGACCGAACACGCCTCGCCGGCCCGCCGGCCGCGACGGGTCGGCCTCGACACACATGACCCGCGACACCACTGGCCCCGCGAGCGGGGGAGACCGTGACTGACGACGCCAGCCCCTCGGCCGGCGACGGCGACACCGTCGACTACGCCGCCCGAGCCGCCGCCGTCCTCGGCTTCTCGCGCTGGTGGCAGGTCGCGGCCGCAGCCGGGATGATGGCCGCGGTGAGCCCGTACCAGTACGTCTGGTCGTCCATCTCGCCGGCGCTCTCGGAGCGCCTCGACATCGCGCTGCCGGCGCTTGGAGCCGTGTTCTCGTTTTACGTCGTCTTCCAGTCGCTCTCGCAGTTCCCCGCGGGCAAGTGGCGGGACAGCCGCGGGCCGGGCGCGCTCACCTTCCTCGCGGCGCTGCTCGCCGGCGGCGGGTACATCGGGCTCGCGTACGCGACGACCCTCTGGCAGCTGTACCTGCTCTACTCGCTCGGTGCGGTCGGCGTCGGCATCGTCTACACCGTCGCGGTCAACACCGCGGTCAAGTGGTTCCCGGACCGGACCGGCCTGACGACCGGCGTGGGGACGATGGCGTTCGCCGCCGGGAGCGCGCTGGTCGTCCCGTACGTCCGCGCGAACGCCTCCGTCGCGGCCTACAGCGACGTGCTGCGCAACATCGGGGTCGGCATCCTGGTCGTGACGCTCGTCGGCTCGCTGCTCCTCAAGGACCCGCCCGCGGACTGGTTAGACCGCCACGGCGACGACGCGGACGACGGGGACGACGAGGGGGTCGCCGCGTCGATCCGCGGCCGCAACTACTCCTCGCGGGAGATGCTCTCGACCTGGCAGTTCTGGCTGCTGTACGCGATGTTCGTCGCGATGGCCGGGGCCGACCTCCTCGTCATCGCGAACGTGGTCCGGTTCGCCGAGAACTTCGGGCTCGCGGGGCTGGTCGCGACGCTCTCGGCGACGCTTCTCCCCGTCGCGGCCGGGGTCTCGCGGCTGATCCTCGGCGAGGCGATAGACCGGTTCGACCGCAAGCGCGTGATGGCCGGGTCGTTCCTGCTCGCCGGGCTCTTCCGGATCGGACTCATCGGCGCCGGCCAGACGGGGAACGGCGCCGTCTTCGTCGCGTTCGTCCTCGGCGCGATGTTCTTCTCCTCGCCGCTCTTCGTCTACTTCCCGTCGCTGCTCACGGACTACTACGGCGCGGCCAACTCCTCCGGCAACTACGCCGTCCTCTACACCGCGAAGGTCGGCGGCGGCGTCTTCGCCGGCACGGTCGCCGGCTACCTCGTCGCGACGCTCGGCTGGACGCCCACCTTCGCGCTCGGCGGCGCGCTCGCGGTCGCCGCGGGGCTGGCCGTGTTCCTCCTCCGCCCGCCGAGCGGCTCCGGGCTGGAGAGCCCGACGGCGGACTGAGACATCGACCGCTCGTCGCCCGGCGGCCGTCGCGGGCGGTCGGGTCACTCCGCGTCGTCGGCCGTCGGCTTCCGGCCCACGACCGCGAAGAAGGGATCGGCCTCGGGGCATTCGGTGATCCGGTCTGTGACGACGAGCCCGCCGGCGGTCAAATACCGCTCGACGAGGTCCGCCCGCTCGTCCATCGACGCGAGCCGCCACGCCCGGATCGCCTTCGTCGGGAACATCCGGTTCGAAAAGCTCACCGCGACGGCGCCGCCGGGCGCGAGGACGCGGGCGAACTCCGCGAAGACGGGGCCGGGGTACTGCAGGTACTGGACCGACAGGGCACAGCAGACGGCGTCGAAGGCGCCGTCGGCGAACGGGAGCGTCCGCTCCGCGTTCAGGTCCCGCACGACGTACTCGTCGAGCCGGTCGTTCGCCGCGAGTTCGGCCTCGTTGAGCCCGTGGCCGACGACGCGCTCGAACGCCGTCGCCGGGAGGTGTGAGACCCAGCTGCTCATCGCGTCGAGGACGCGGTCGCCCGGCGCGAGCACGTCGTCGTACAGCGCCGTGAGCCGGTCGCAAAACCCGTCGTCGGCGTGGGTGACGAAGCGGGGCTCCTGATAAAACGTCTCGTCGGGGCGGTCGTCCTGTTTCAGCCGGTCGCGGTCGGAGAGCACGGTCGTCACGAGTTACCGTCGTTCGGGGGCGCGGCGCAAAGAGGTCGTCGCCGAGCGAGCGGCGAATCCTCGGTCCGGCCGCGCTCCGGACCGCTCAGGCGTTCCGGGCCATCGCGCGCTCGATCCGGCGTTTCACCTCGCTCAGTCGGTCGCCGACGGCGCCGACCGTCGCCAGCACGGGGTACGTCGGGGCGAGTTCCTGATAGAGGTAGGTCGGCAGGTCGACGCCGTCGTCGAGCGCGAGGCCGCGCTCGTGGGCCGCGAGCTCCCGCTGGCGGCGCGCGGCGATCCGGTCGCAGTCGTCGACCAGCACCCCGATGCGGGCGCGGTAGGCGTCGAGCGTTCCGAACCCGGACTCCGCGAACGCCTCGTCCTCGGTCGACGCGACCTCGCTCCGGATCGGGGCGAGCCGTGAGGCGGCCCGCTCGACCGACTCGACCTCCGACCGAACCGTCTCGACGAACCGCTCGCGCTCCTCGATCGCGGTCTCGGTCGCGTCGAGCAGCGACCGCTTACACTCCCCGTGGAACCGCGGCCCGCGGGTGAGCGCGTACGCGAGTTCGGGGCTGAACTCCTCGGCGACGCTCCGCTCGTAGGTGTCGTCGTACTCGCGCTCGTAGTGGGGAACGGACATCACCGTCTCCTGATACGCGTCCCGCACGGCGACGAGCCCGGAGCCCGCGGGCGGCCCCGAGGCCGGCGAGGCAGCGCTTCCCGGCGCCGCGACGCCGAGCGGACCGTCCCCGCCCGTCGCCGGACCCGCGCCGCCGTCGGTCCGAACCGGCTCCGCGGAGACGGACGCGACGCGACTGCGGAAGGCGCGGAACGCCTCGCGCTCGTCGCCGGCTCGCCGGCGCTCGACCCGGAGCGCCTCTCTCGCGTCGTCGAGCACCCCAGGACCCCCGTCCGCCGGCTCGGTCGTCGTTGCCATACCGCACCGGTCGCAGATCGCACACGTAAACGCTTATAATAGCGATACGACCCCCACGAGACCGGTACGGGCTGCTCAATAGGTCTCCGGAGACCGCCGGCCTCGCGACCGGCCGCGACTAGACGACCCCCCGAGCGAGCGACCCGAGCAGCGGGAGCCCGACGGCGCTACCCACAGTGAGGTAGACGACAGGGCGCATCTCCGGGAGGACCGCGGCCGCGGGGCCGAGCCCGACGGCGAACGTCGCCAGCGCCAGCGCGCCCGCGGCGAGGCCGTAGGCGACGCCGCGCCGGAGCGTCGGGGCCACCAACGCGACCGCCGCGCCGGCCGCGATCAACCCGAGCCAGTGTACCGACGCGAGCGCGACGCCGAGCGCCAGCGCGACCGCGAGGGCGACGACGTGCGTCCGCGGGTCGGTCCGGACCCGGTCGCGCAGTTCGCCTGGGTCGCTCACGACGAGTCACCTCGGAACGCGACGGTCTCGGTCGCCTCCACCGCGTCGATATCGAGCGTCATCGCCGTCTGGTCGTTCGCCAGCCACGCCCGGAGCTGGTCGTCGTAGTGGTCGGAGAAGTAGTCGCCGGAGTTGCCGCCGGGGATCACCGCCGTGGCGTCGGTGCCGGGCCGGACCACCATCCGCCAACTCGACCCCACCGCGTCGTCCACGCGGTAGTTCATGACGGTCGCGGGCGAGCCGTCGGCCGGCAGTTCCTCGTAGTTTAAAAAGGGCGCCTCGCCGCCGAACGGGTGGGTTATCGCCCGCGTGGAGTTCCAGTCGCCGTACGTCTCCCAGCCCGCCTCGTCGATTTCGTCGAGGGCCGCCTCGAGCGCAGAAACCATGATCGCCGCCCGCGATCGGTCGTCGAAGAGCGGGTCGTCGTCGGGCAGCCTCGCGAGCACCCAGTCGTTCGGATAATACGTCTCGTCGAGGTCGGCCGCATCGAAAGATTGGCCGAACACCCGATCCCGGTAGCGATCCAGCCACCGAGCGAACACGAGCGCGGCACGCGAGTCGGCCGCCATCCGATACTCCCACGCGTCGAGCGTTTCGGCCGCGTCGACCGCGCGGGCCGTCGGCGACTCGCCCGCCTCGCCCGCGCCGGCTTCTCCCGCGTCGGCCGCCGCCACCGCCGCGACCAGGTCGGGCACGAACTGGGCCGCCCGCCCGTCGCGCACGTCGCGCTGTAGTTCCCGGTTGAACGCCGGCGTTATCGGCTCGTCGCCGTCGACCGCCGCTTCGAGTCGGTCGGCGATCCGCGACCCGCGATACGGGGTCGCGTACGCGACGCCGACGTAGTGCCGCGGGTCGTCTATCACCCGCTGGTTCGCCGTCGAGAGCACGTCCGGATCGATCGCGTGGGGCTTCTCTTCGAAGGGCACGAACCCGTCCCACGACGAGCGGCCGAACGGCTCGAACCCCGACCACTCCCCCTCGCCGGCGGAGCCGTCGAAGATCCGGTCGCCGGCCACGACCTCGCCGTCGATCCGGCGGATCGGGAGCTTCCCGGTCGCGTAGTACATCGTGCGGCCGTCGGCGTCGGCGTACACGAGGTTCTGCGTCGGGAGGTCGAACTTCCGGGTGGCTTCGAGCGCGTCGTCGAACCCCTCGCTGCGACCCAGCTCGTCGATGGCGACCGTGGTGCGGGTCGCGGTGTGGCCGGTCCACGCGACGCCGACCCGGCGCCCCTCGCGTTCGATCAGGGGGCCGTGAACCGTCCGCTTTCGTTCGAGCTCGCGGTCCTCGCCGCCCGACACGGGGATCGTTTTTGTCTCGGTGTCGAATGCGCGCCACTCGCCGTCGTAGCGGTAGCGCTCGCCCGCCTCGTCGACCTCGTAGCGGTAGCAGTCGAGCACGTCGGCGCCGACGTTGGTGAACGACCACGTTCCCCGGTCGTTGGCGCCGGCGATGACGAAGGGGACGCCCGGAAACGTGGCCCCGCGAACCGACCGTTCGGGCGTCTCGACGTGTTGTTCGTACCACAGCGGCGGCGCCATCAGCGACAGGTGCGGGTCGTACGCGACGATGGGACTCCCGCTTTCGGTGTGGTCGCCGGCGACGACCCAGCTGTTCGACCCGACGCCGGTCGGCGACTCGAAGCCGGAGAGCCACGCCGTGAGGTCGGCGTCGACGGGCGGTGCGCCCGCGGCCGACTTCGGCGGCTCACTGGCCGCGCTGCCGGCCTCTCGGCCGCCCAACCGCCGTTCGTCGCCGTCGAGGATCGGCGAGTCGTGGTCCAGCCGGCGCGGGAACAGGGCGGCGGCGCGGTCGGCACCGAGCCGGTCGGCGACGAGCGCGCGCCGGAGTTCGGAGAACTCCCCGGTGAGCGTCCACGATATCTGTTTTTCCATGAGCATCGAGTCGACCGGGGTCCACGGCCGGGGCTCGTGGCCGACCAGGGTGAACTCGAGCGGGAGGGGTTCGGCGTCGATGGCGGCGTTGACCCCCTCGGCGTACGCTTCCACGAGGGGGCCGGCCGGCGTCTCGCGCACGAGGTCCCACGTCGCCTCCGCGGCCTCGGTAAAGCCCATCGCGACGTGGAACTCGTCGCTCTCGACGGTCGCCTCGCCGACCGCCTCCGAGAGCCGCCCGCGCATGAGCCGCCGCTGGAGGTCCATCGAGAAGAGCCGGTCGTACGCCTGCAGGTACCCGACCGCGAAGTACGCGGCCGCCTCGTCGTCGGCCGAAACGTGCGGGACGCCGTACTCGTCGACCCGGACCGCGGCGTCGCCGTGCGGACTCGGCACGGTCTCCGGGCGCGGTCGGTCGGCCGCCGCCCACGCCTCGCCGGAGAGCGGCGCGAACGTGTCGAGCAGGTCGGCCGCGGAGGAGAGCGCGAGCCCGCCGGCTCCGCCGGCCAGCGCGGCGGCGAGAACCGCACGGCGCGTAGTGTCTCTCGTCACCGTCTCACACAGTCGTCGGTCCCTCATTATTATTTCGATGAGGGCGGGGGCAGACGGGAAACGCACATCCGTGCGCCGGCCGTGCGAACACCTAATGGAAGTCGCGTTGCTCACGGTCGGCGACGAACTGCTCGCGGGCGATACGGTGAACACGAACGCCAACTGGCTCGCCGCGGAACTGAGCGACCGGGGCGTCGCCGTGAAACGGATCCTCTCGGTCCCGGACGACCGGTCGGTCATCGCGGAGCGCGTCAGCGCGTACGCCGACGCGTTCGACGCCGTCATCGTCACCGGCGGCATCGGCGGCACGCCCGACGACGTGACGATGGACGCGGTCGCCGACGCGTTCGACCGCGAGCTCGCGGCGACCGACCTCACGCGCGAGGCGGTCACGGACCACCTGGCCGCGATCCGCGAGCGACTCCCCGACAGCGAGGTCGACGTCGACGTCGAGGCCGAGGCCGCGATCCCGGTCGGGAGCCGCCCGATCTTAAACGATCCCGGCCTCGCGCCGGGGTGCGTCGTCGAGGGCGTCTACGTCATGCCCGGCATCCCCGAAGAGCTGAAGGCGATGTTCGAGTCGGTCGCCGACGAGTTCGCGGGCGACCGGCGGTCGCGGTTCCTCTACACGGTCGAACCGGAGTCGGACATCGTCCCCGCGTTGGAGACGGCGGGCGAGCGCTTCGACGTCGCCGTCGGCTGTTACCCCGACCGCGAGGCGGCACACAACCGGCTCAAGGTGACCGCGACCGACGACGACGCGCTCGACGCGGCCGCGGCGTGGCTGCTCGACCACGCGAACGCCAGCGAGACGCCGGTGCGACGGAACTGGGACTAAAAAAGCCGAGGCGGATAGCGGCCAATCGGCCGCCGGCGCGATTTATCCGGTCGTCTGGTTCTGCGCCGGCTCGTCGCCCGACGATCCGGCGGTCGACTCGTCGCCCGACTCTCCGGAAGTCGGAGAGTCGCCCGTCGTTCCGGTCTCGGTCGCCGTCGTCCCGGTGCGCTCGCTCGTCACGAGGAAGTCGGCGAGGTTGCCGATCAGCACGTCGTTGTCGGCGCGCTGGGCGTTCTCGGGCGAGAGGAAGTCGCTGTCGCCGACGACCACCACGCCGTCGTTTCTGACGAGCAGGGGCGCGTCGGTCGCGGCGCGGGTCGTCGACAGCTCGCTGCCGTCGATCGGCCGCAGCACGTCGCTGCCGCCGACGGTGGTCCCGACCGGCGTCGCCGAGGGCAACACCGCGCGGTCGACGCCCTCGGTCAGCGCGGCGCTGGACTCGGGGGGCGTCGCGTAGACGCGCTGGTAGTTCAGGTCGTTCTCTGCGATGTTGTACACGTAGCCGGGCTCCGTCGTCACGCCGAGCGTCGCGTCCAGCCCGGTCGCTCCCGGCTGGTCGAACGCCGCGTCCGGCTCCGTGGCCAAGACGACGCGACCGCCCTCGTCGACGAACGACGCTATCGCGTCGAGCTCCGCCTGGTCGTAGTCGGTCCGGAACGTGACGAACGCGTCGGCGTCGTCGAGCCGCTCGCCGAGCTGCGTCGTCTGCTCCGCGCCCGGTTCGCGGGGGCGAGGCTGCGCGTTCGGGTCCGGCACGTAGACGCCGACCTCGTGGCCGTTCTCGATCAGCGCGTTCGCCAGCGGCCGGATGTCGCGGTCGGCGACGCCCGAACTGCCGAAGCCGAGCAGCCCGAGCAGCCCCGTGGGCGCCGCGCCGCTCGGTTCGACGCCGGGGTCGACGAGGACCGTTCGCGAGGGGACCGTCGACTCCATCTCGACGTTCGCCTGCCCCGGCGTGTCGTTCGCGACCGCGTTGCCGTCGACGTAGTGGTCGTTCTGGATCTCGGGCGCGGGGGCGGCGCCGTCGGCGGTGACGTAGCCCGCGAGCGCCGCGCCGCCGGTCACGGTCGCCAGCGTCACCACGAAGGCGACCGCCAGGGTGCGGAGTTCGGTCACGCGCCGACACCTCCGGCGAGCCGCGCCGTGGCGTTCCCCGTCCCGCCGGCCCCGCCGTCGGCGGCGAGGTCGTCCTCGGAGAACCGCTCGACCGTCTCGACGTGCGGGACGGCGTCGAGGTGGACGTAGGTGAGGCCCATCGGTTTGACCTCACCGTAGCCGGGGTCGTTGGCGTGGACCGCGACGACCTGCGTGTCGGTGCGTAACAGGAACGGGAGGCCGGTGTCCGGCCCCGTCTCGCGGGTGTCGACCTGATACTCGCCGAGGTTCTCCGCGGTGGCCGCGGCGTGGATCGCCTCGGGCAGCGAGCCGATCTCGTCGGCGTAGCCGTTCTCGATCGCCTTGGTGCCGAGGTAGACGTCGGCCTTCGCGACCTCCTCGCGCGGGATCTGGAACTCCTCGCCGCGTTCGGCCATCATCGCGTCGATGAACGTGTCGGCGAGCGTCTGCTGGCGGGCCCAGCCCTGGATCTCGTTGCCGCCGGTCTTGTCGGGACCGCTCGGCCCCATCGTCGGCGCTCGCGTCTGCGGTGCGGGCGCGTTGAGGCCGATGCTCCCGACCGTCGAGGTCGGCAGGACGTATATCTCGTCTGCGGGGGCCATGGCGTAGTACCCGCCGGAGGCGCTGATCGACTGGACGCTCGCGATCACCGTCATCTCCTCGCTCGTTCGTTGAACCGCCTTGTACATCCGCTCGGAGGCGACGGGCGCGCCGCCCGGCGTGTCGAGTTTGAGGACCACCGCGCCGACCGAGTCGTTGGCGCGGACGTCCGAGAGTTCGCTCTCGACGTCGTCGGCGAGGGCCGTGTTGATGGGACCTTCGATTTCGACGACGGCGACGGTGTCTTCTGGGTCGTTGGTCGCCGCGTACACGCTGGGAGCGAGCACGGCGCCGACCACTGCCGCGGCCAACACGACGACAGCGAGTTGCTGCCGCGACGTGAGGGCCGTGGAGGGCTTGTCTAATGACATTACCGCGTGATATTTCCGACAACTACCGCATAAAATCTTTGGACAGTGCTCGCAGCAATCGAACGCGTCATCGCGCCGGCGGTCGGCGCTTACTTATAAACTGCCGGACGAATCCGGCACCAGCCCCACCGGCGGCGGGCCCGTCGTTTCCGACGATGACGGCACAGACGACTCTCGACGCGGACCGGTCGGCGGCGCGAACCGACCCGCGGACCGCGACGACCACGGTGACGGGCGACCGCCGCCTCGCGTACGCCGAGTACGGGCCGTTCACGGGCGACCCGGTCGTGTTTCTACACGGGACGCCGGGGTCGCGGCGCCTCGCGGCGCTCTTCGACGCGCTCGCCCGCGACACCGACCACCGGATCCTCGCTCCCGACCGGCCCGGATACGGCCTGTCGGCGCCGTGGCCCGACCGAACGATAGCGGACGGGTCGCGAGTCGTCCGCGCCGTGCTCGACCACGCCGGGGTCGACACCGCTCGGATCGTCGCCTTCTCTGGGGGTGCTCCGAGCGCGTTCGCGGCCGCGGCCGCGCTGCCGGACCGGACAGAGCGCGTAGACGTGGTCGCGGGCGTGACCCCGCCGGAGTACGCGGCCGAGCGTCCCGCCGTCCAGCGGGCGTTGAGCGCGCTCGGCTCGACGGCGCCGCCGGCGCTCGGCGCGCTGCTTCGCGCACAGCGGTGGGTCGCGACGCGACGCGGCCCCTCGTTCGTCGCGAACCAGTACACCACCGGCGACCCGAGCGACGCGGTGTCCGACCGCGCGGCGGAACTCGTTCGCGCGGACTTCCTCGAAGCGCTCTCTCGACACCGCAGCGGCGCGGTGACCGAGTTCCGCCACGCCGCGGCCGACTGGGACGTGGATCTCGGGGCCATAGACGCGCCGGTGCGGTTCTGGCACGGGGGCGACGACGGGAACGTCCCGATCGACGGGGTTCGGCGCTTCGCGGCGGCGCTCCGGACGGCCCAAATCGAGGAGTTCGACGACGCGGACCACCTCCAGACGCTTTTACGCGCCGTTCCCGCGATCCTCGGCGCGGGCGAGTCGTCGGCGTGACCGCGCGCCGTGGGCACACGGATTTACAAATCGACGACGCGAACGCCCTCGCCGAGGGCATGAAACGCGTCCAGTTCTCGGCGACGTACCCCGACCGACTCGTCCACCCGCTTCACCGGCGGGTCATCGCCCCCGGCCCGGTCACCCGCGCCGAACTGCTGACGTGGAGCCCGACGGCGGACGCGACGACGCTGTTCTGGTGTGACGCGGACGCGGCCGCGACGGAGTCCGTCGTCGGCGCCGTCGACTCGGTCGTCGCCAGCGAACTCGTCGAGGACGGCGACGGGACGTACGCCTTCCTCCGGCAGGACGAGTACGAGTTCGCGCCGGCGGTCTTGGACGCGGTCGCGGCCGCTCGGGTGGTGTTTCTCCCCCCGGTCGTCTTCGGAGCGTCCGGGGACGTGCGGTTCGAGGCGGTCGGGGAATCGACGGCCCTCGGCGCGTTCCGCGAGGCGCTCGCCGACCTCGCCGACGTCACCATCGAGCGCGCCCACGAGTTCGAACGGACGGCGTCGCCCTCGCGGCTCACCGACCGTCAGCGGGCCGCGCTGGAGGCCGCGGTCGAGGCGGGGTACTACGCGGTGCCGCGCGACGGGACGACCGCCGACGTGGCGGCGGCGCTCGACTGCTCGACGAGCACGGCGGGCGAACTGGTCCGCAAAGCCGAGGCCGCGGTGATCCGCGCGTTCGTCGAGCGGGCCGGGAGCGACGGGGGCACCGGCCCACTGCCACAGCGGTGATCGGCGGATCCCCCTCTCGCGCCGCGTGAGTTGCGGTCGCCACCGGCCGTTCGACACCGCGACCCACGGTACCTATTTGCCATCGCGAGCGAACACCACCGTATACGCGGCGTCCCCCGCTAATGAGCAAGCAACCCGCCGCCGACCCGGACGACACGGGCCCGTTAGCGACGTTTCGTCAGTTCTTCGCGTTGGAGCGAGACGTGCTCGCGGTCTCGTTGGCGATGTTCGCCTTCAGCCTCGGCTTCCAGATGACGAGCCGGTTCCTCCCGGAGTACCTGGTCGCGCTCGGCGCGTCCGGGTTCGTCGTCGGCCTCTTCGGCACCTTCGGGAACGTCATCTCCGCGCTGTACCCGTATCCCGGCGGGGCGGTGTCCGACCGTCTCGGCTCGCGGTACGCGCTGACGCTCTTCGGACTGCTCTCGACCGCCGGCTTCGGCGTCTGGGTCGTCGCGCCGAGCCTCGGGGCCGTCACCGTCGCGGGCGTGACGGTCGACCCGTGGATCTGGGTCTTCGTCGGGTTGGCGCTCGCGCAGGCGTGGAAGTCGTTCGGCCTCGGCGCCACCTTCGCCGTGGTCAAGCAGGCGACCGACCCGTCGCGGTTGGCGGCCGGGTTCGCGAGCACCGAGACGTTCCGGCGTACCGCGTTCCTGATCGGCCCCGTCCTCGCCGCGTTCCTCATCGACCTCCACCCGTCGTTCACGGTGAGCTTTCGGTACGCGCTCGCGGCCGCGGTCGCCTTCGGCGTCGTCGGCACGCTCGCCCAACACGTCCTGTACGACGCGAGCGGCGACACGGTCGGCGGCGGGCGCTTCGCGGGCGTCTCACAGATCCGCTCCGACCTCCGCGAGATGCCGGACCCGCTGGGCCCGCTGCTGATCGGCGACACCCTCGTCCGGTTCGCGAACGGGATGGTGTACGTCTTCTTCGTGCTCGTCGTCACGCAGGTGTTCGCGGCCGGCGTGGAGACGACGATAGGGGTCGGTCCGGTCTCGTACGCGGTGGACCTCTCGCCGCAGGCCTTCTTCGGCTACCTGCTCGGGGTCGAGATGACGGTCGCGCTGCTCACGATGGCGCCGGCCGCGAAGCTGGCCGAGCGGGTCGGGCTCAAGCCGGTCGTCGCGCTCGGCTTCTTCGTGTACGGCGCGTTCCCCGTCGCTCTCGTCTACGGCCCCGAACTCCTCGCTCCGGTCGTCCCCGTTCAGTGGACGCTGGGACTCGTCTTCGCGTTCTCGGGGCTCCGGTTCGCCGGCCTCCCCTCGCATAAGGCGCTCATCGTCGGGCCCGCGGCACAGGGGGCCGGCGGGCGGGTCACCGGGACGTACTACCTGTTGCGGAACACGCTCGTGATCCCGAGCGCCGCGGTCGGCGGCTCGCTCTGGGCGTTCGTCAGTCCGGGGGTCGCGTTCGCCGTCGCCGCGGCCATCGGCCTCGTCGGGACGGGGTACTTCCTGGTCTTCGGCGAGGAGTTCGAGGCGTACGCCTGAGGCCGACGCGGGCGACCGGACGCTCGCGGCCGACACGGGCGGACCGGAGCCACCGGACCGGAGAGCGAACCGCCACCGGATTTATTATTGCGAGGAACGACCGATTGGTAATTGGTGGCTCAGATGGACGCGGAACCTGACTCGATCGCCGTTCTCCACGTCGACGACGAGCCCGACTTCGCGGAGGTGGCCGCCGCGTTTCTCGAGCGCGAGGACGCGCGGTTCGACGTGACGACCGCGACGAGCGGGAGCGAGGGGCTCGACCGCCTCGACGCCGCGGAGTTCCACTGCGTGGTCTCAGACTACGACATGCCCGGCCACGACGGGATCGAGTTTCTCGAAGCCGTCCGCGAGACACACCCCGACCTCCCCTTCATCCTCTACACGGGCAAGGGCAGCGAAGAGGTCGCGAGCGACGCCATCTCGGCCGGCGTCACGGACTACATTCAAAAGAAGCGGAACACCGACCAGTACGCGTTGCTCGCGAACCGCATTCAGAACGCCGTCGACGCGAATCGGTCGCGCCACATCGCGCAGGAACGGACGCGACGGCTGGAGACGCTCATCAGCAACCTCCCTGGAATGGTGTACCGCTGTCTGAACGAACCCGAGTGGCCGATGGAGACCGTCAGCGGCGACGTCGAGGAGCTCACCGGTTACAGCGCCGACGCGATCGAAAGCGACGACCTGCTGTGGGGCGAAGACATCCTCCATCCGAGCGACCGAGAGGCGATGTGGACGACCGTACAAGAGGGGCTCTCCGCGGACGGCACCTTCGAGGTGAGCTATCGAATCGTCACCAAAGCGGGCGCGAGGAAGTGGATGTGGGAGCGGGGACGCGGGGTGTACGCGGACGACGGCCAGTTGGACGCCCTAGAGGGGTTCATCACCGATATCACCGCACAGAAGGAGCGAGAACGCGAACTCCAACGAACGAAGAGCCGCCTTGAGGCGCTGTATCAAGACTCCCCCGACATGATCAACGTCCACGACAGCGACGGCGCGATCCTCGACGCCAACGCGCAGCTGTGCGAGAAACTGGGCTATGCGGAGTCGGAACTCGTCGGCATGAACGTCTGGGACATCGACAAGACGATCAGCCCCGACGAGGCACACACGCTCTGGACGGACATGGCGGTCGGAGAGCGCCGGGAGATCGGAGGCACCTACCAGTGCCGCGATGGAACGACGTTCCCCGCGAAGATCCACATCCGTCGGCTCGACAGCGGCGAAGGCGACCGGTTCGTCGTGATCAGCCGAGACATCTCGGCGCAGCGCGAGCGGGAACGGAGCCTCCAGGCGGAGCGCGACCGACTCGACGAGTTCGCCAGCGTCGTCTCACACGACATCCGAAACCCGTTGAACATCGCCGAGGGACGGCTGCGACTCCTGCGCGAGGAGTGCGACAGCGACCACCTCGACCCGATGGACCGCGCGCTCACGCGGATGGACGAGCTCATCGAGAACCTCCTGACTCTGGCCCGCGGCGGCGACTACGTGAGCGAGACGGAACCAGTCGACCTCGCGGAACTCGCCGCGGCCAGTTGGCGGAACGTCGATACCGCCGAGGCGGCGCTCCGAGCGCCCGTCGACCGGACGGTCCGCGCCGACCGAAGCCGGCTCACGCAGCTGCTGGAGAACCTGTTCCGGAACGCGGTCGAACACGGCGGCGACGACGTCACCGTCACCGTCGGTGACCTCGCGGACGGTTTCTACGTCGAAGACGACGGGCCGGGGATGTCGGCGGACGCGTGCGACGACGTGTTCGGCGCCGACGCGTCACCCGCCGGGGACGACGCCGGCCTCGGGCTGCGTATCGTCGCACAGATCGCTTCGGCTCACGGCTGGGACGCTCGCGCGACGGAGGGCACCGACGGCGGCGCGCGGTTCGAGATTACCCTCACCGACGAGTCCGGCGAGTAGCGGGTCCGCTTCGTAACGGGGTGTGGTGGCCGAGCGAAAACGGTTCTCGACCGCTCGGAGGCGGGTCGAATCGGCGTTACGACGCCGACGGCGACATCTCGATGTTGAGGCTCTTCTGGATGAGCTGGGTGAACGCCATCGAACACAGGAAGTACCAGACGATCCACATCTGCATCGGACCGACGATTCCCGTGTCCCACGTGACGCTCCCAGCGAGGGGCACCACCAGATTCTCGGCGGCGATGCCGGGGTACGTCGCCTCGGAACCGCGGTAGCCGACGACCCAGAACATCCACAGGAACGCCGGGATGGTCAGGAACATGATCCACACCATCGGGCGGAACTGCTCTTTAAACATGCCGAGCTGGTCTCCCATCGCGTCCATCTGCTCTTCTTGTATGGCGTCGAGCTCGGCCTGATCGTCGCGCTCTTTGGCGTCTTTCCGACGCTCCTGGATGTCTTTCATCCGCTCTTGGTAGGCGCCCATCTTCTCCATGTCCATGAGCCCCGCGCGCAACAGCGTGGAGTACAGGCCGGTCGCGAGCGCGATGACCATGATCACGGCGTAGAAGGGAACGGTGGTGAGAAGCGGCCCCAGAACCAAGTCGAAGGCGCCGGCGATGGCGTTCCGAACCGGATTGACCGCGTACCCGACGAACGCGCCGAGCGTCGCGACGCCGGCGAGTTTGTCCCACTTGGTCCACGTGGTCGTCTCCGGGGTCTCGATGTCGCTGCCGCCCCCGTCGCCGTCGTCGTCTGTCAGCCCCGCCTCGATCCCGTCTCGGTCCGCGAGCGCGAAGCCGACCTCGCCGTCGATGAGGACCTCCTTCTCGATGAGTCGGCCCCACTGACCGCTCGTGATCTTGTCGCGGACGTCGACCCACTGGACCTCCCCGTCAGTGGCGTTGTCGAGAACGACCTCGACCGCATCTCGCATCTCGCTGTCGTTCCGGACAAGCGAGCGGACTCGTTTTTCGACCTTGCTCATTACCGTCCGGTTGTCGGCCGACAGTTAAGAACCTTGCAGGATCGACGGCGACTCGCGAGCCGGAGGCTCGGTGTCAGTACCGAAACGGCGGCAATCGCCGGTCCGCAACGCGGGTCGTCGCGGCCTACTCGGCTAAGACGTCGCCGATACGCGCGAAGACCTCGTCCGGCGTCGCCTCGCCGTCGACCTCGACGAGGTCGCCCTCGTCGCGGAAGTGTTCGATCACGGGCTCGGTGTTGTCGTAGAACACTTGGAGGCGCTCGCGGGCCGTCTCCTCGGTGTCGTCCTCGCGCTGGATCAGCTCGCCGCCGCACTCGTCGCAGACGCCCGCCTCCGCGGGCGGCTGGAAGTCGACGTGGTAGTTCGCGCCGCACTCGTCGCAGACGCGGCGGCCGGTGAGCCGGTCGACGAGCACCTCGTCGTCGACGTCGAGGAACACCACGGCGTCGAGGTCGGTGATCTCGGAGAGGAACTCCGCCTGTTCGAGGTTTCGCGGGTACCCGTCGAGCACGAACCCGTCGGCGTCCGCGAGGGCGGCCTCGACGATCTCGTTGACGACCGGGTCCGGAACGAGGTCGCCCGCCTCCATGAACGACCGCGGCGTCCCGTACTCCGTCTCCATGTCCTTGTTCGCGCGGAGCGCGTCGCCCGTCGTCACGTGCTCGACGCCGTACTCGTCGGCGAGTCGCTTGCTCTGTGTCCCCTTTCCGGCTCCCGGCGCTCCCAGCAGTAGAATCCGATGGCTCATAATCGAGCGCTCGCCCGCCGCACGTAAAGGGTTAAAGATCCCGGCCAACCCTACGCCGACTCCCCCGATCGGCGGTGCCGACTGCGGTCGCCGCGGCGGGGCGGTCGGTGCTACGCGTCGTCCGCTTCGAGTTCGTCTGCGTCCCTACGCGTCGTCCGTTCCGGGTTCGTCTGCGTCCTCGTTCGACTCGGCGTCGCCCGCGTCGCCGTCCGGATTCAGCCGGAGCCCCATCTCCAGTTCGAAGCTCTCCGCGTTGGAGGTCTCGAAGCCGATCTTCTTGTACAGCGAGACGGCGGCGCGGTTCCACCGCTCGACGGTGAGCCACACCTTCCGGACGCCCTCCGTCTGTCCGTACCCGAGCAGCCCGCGGATCAGGTGGGTTCCGATGCCGGCCCGCTGGTACGTCTGGTGGACGAAGATCGCGAGTTCGTTCGCGTCTTCGTCGGGGACGAGGGTGGCGTGCCCGGCGACCTCGCCGCCGCACCACGCGATCACGTTGAGACAGTCGTCGCCGAGGATCGCGTCTAACCACTCGCGGATTCGCGCCTCGCCGCCCGGCGGGATCCCCTGTGCGCGGTCGGCCGGGTCGAAGTCGTCGTACATCTCGACGAGCGACTCGTACTCCTCGTCGGTCCCGTCGTACGGCCGGACCTCGACGGTCCGGTCCTCCCCGTCGGTGAACTCCGTCGGCGGCGCGGGGAACTCGTCGGCCACCTCGGCGGGGTATCCTCGGTCGCTCATCTGACCAGCGTCACGGACGTTTTTGCGTTGAGCAGTACGAACTCGGCGATCGACCCGATCGTGATCTTCCCCATCGGGCTCGTGTGTCCGCCGCCGAGGACGATCTGATCGAACCCTTCGGACTCGGCGATCTCCACCAGCCGGCTCCCCGGATCGCCTTCGACCTGTCGGACCTCCGCGTCGAGTCCCGCGTCGGCGACCGTCGACTCCGCCCGCGTGACGATCTCGTTCGGGTCGACCGACGAGTCCGGATTCTCGACGACGGCGACCGTGAGATCGTCGTCCGCGACCGCGGCGCGTTCGACAGTCTGATCTAACGCACGGAACGAGTCCTCGCTGCCACCGATTCCGCAAAGCACCTTCATATCTCCACGTCCGCACGGTGGTACAAAAAATGGATCTCCGATAGCAGTGGCAGCCACCGACAACCCTTTTATTCGGGGAGAAACCCATACACCGTATGAACGATTCAACCGATCCCGAATCGGAGCGGGGATCGGAGCCCTCCGGCGAGCGCGGCGGTTCTGCGCCGGAGACCTCGCAGACGAGCGATCAGCCCCAGCAGGCGGTCGACGAGACGGCGAGCGGGCGCGTCAGCGACGAGGCCGAGGACAGCGCCAGCGACACGGACGACGAGGACACCGCCACGGCGGGAGACGACGTGCCGCCAGAGGTCCGCAAGTACGAGCGGTTCAAGAAGATGGACGGCGCTCGCTACGAGCGCGTCAACGAGTTCCTCCGCGACCGGACGTACATCACGGCCCGCGAGTGGGCGATAGCGCGACTCTGCGCCGACTTCCGGACCGAGACGGGCGTCGAGATGACGAAGATCGGCGAGAACCTCCCCGAACTGGTCCCGTTCATGACCGACACCTACACCCCGCAGGCGGTCAATCAGGCGCGGTACTCCTTCGAGGAGAAAGTGACGAAAGCGGGCGCGACGTTCCTCTACGGGGCGATGTCGGGCTTTTTCACCGCCGAAGACTTAGACGAGATGATGTATGAGGTGACCGAGGTCGCGAAGTTCCTCTTGGAGGTCGAGGGCGTCGACCTCGCGGTCGCCGACGAACTCGAAGCGGAAGACCGAATCGGCGAGGTGATGCGCGAGGTGCGCGCCTCCTCCGCGGATCTCCGGGGCGAAGAGGTCCGGTGTCCCGAGTGCGGGCACGTCCACGAGTCGAGCGAGGAGTAGTGATGAAGCGATTCCCGGAGGCGCTCGAAGGCATCCCGGACGCGGTCGTCATCGTCGACAGCGAGGGCGTCGTCCGCGCCGGCAACAGCCGGATCGAGGCGAACCTCGGATACGCGCCGGACGCGGTGGAGGGAATGTCCCTGGAGTCGCTGCTATACGACCCCGACGACGGCACGGCCGGGGCGGAGTTACACCAATACATCCGCGACCCACAGCCGCGCTCGATGGCCGCGAGCCTGGATCTGCACGCGTCACGCGCGGACGGGACCGAAGTCCCCGTCACGATCAGCCTTGGGCCGTTCGAGCAGGGCGGCGAGCGTTACCTCGTCGTCACCATCGTCGACGTTAGAGAGAAGCGCGCGCAAGAGGCCGAACTGCACCGCCGGACACAGACGCTGGAGGCGCTTCACGAGGCGACCCAGGAACTGCTGAAGACGACCGACCGGGAGTTCGCCGCGGAGGCGGCGGTCGAGTACGTAGAGGAGGTGCTCGGCCATTCGATCGCGGCGATCTGGCTGTACGACGACGACCGCGACGTCCTCGCTCCGGCGGTGTGGACCGACACCGCTGATGAGATCGTGGGCGATCACCCGACCTTCGGCCCCCACGACCCCAGCATCTCGTGGGCGACGTTCGAGTCCGGCGACGCGGTGTACGTCGCCGACACGCACGCCGAGACGGACCGTCACAACCCGGACTCGCCAATCCTGAGCGAGCTGATCCTCCCGCTCGGCCGGTACGGACTGCTCGACATCGGCGCGACGGAACGAGACGCGTTCGACGAGACCGACCTCGCCGTCGCTCGCCTGTGGGCCGCCACCGTCACGATGGTGTTCGTCCGGATCGAACGCGAACGCCAACTTCGCGTCCGCGAACGCGAGATCCTCCGCGAGCGCGACCGCTTAGAGGAGTTCGCGAGCCTCGTCTCACACGACCTCCGGAGCCCGCTCAACGTCGCCGCGGGGAACCTCGACCTGCTCCGCGAGAAACTCCGAGGCGAGGACGGCGACGCCGCCGAGGTCGACGCGCTGGCCCGCGCGCTGGCCCGGATGGAGGCGCTCGTCGAGGACATGCTGGCGCTCGCGAGACAGGGCGCCGCCATCGACGAGACCGAAGCCGTGTCGCTGGCCGCCGTGGCGACGGAGTCGTGGGAGGCCGTCGACGCCGGTGACGCAGCGATGGTCGTCGCGGACGACCTCGGCCTGCAGGCCGACCGGAGCCGGCTCCGACAGGCGCTTGAGAACCTGTTCGCGAACGCCGTCGCTCACGTCGGTGAGTCCGTCCGCGTCGAGGTCGGCGCGCTCGTCGACGGCGAGGGGTTCTATGTCGCCGACGACGGACCGGGAATTCCCGCCGACCGCCGCGACGAGGTGTTCGACGCCGGCATCTCGACCGACCCGGAGGGGACGGGGTTCGGCCTCAAAATCGTCTCGGAGGTGGCCGACGCCCACGGCTGGACGCTCACCCTCGGCGACGGCGACGCGGGCGGCGCGCGCTTCGAGTTCCGAGGCGTCGACGTCGCCGCGGACGAGTGAGCCTCGGGCGTTGCTGTTTATAAGTAGCGAACCGACGCGGCGATTCATTATAAACCGACGCAGCGATTCGTTATAAATCGAGCGCGTGATGCGTCACCGCCTCGGCGCCGGACGTGCCGTCCGCGTCGACGTCGAGCGTCGCGACTCTGAACGTCTCGTCGGCGCCCTCGACCGGGACCGGGAGGCCGCCGGGGTTTATCCGGACCGTCCCGTCGCGCTCCTCGACGCCGTGCGCGTGGGTGTGGCCGTGGACCACGTAGTCGTAGTCGCCGCAGTCGACGAGCGCGTCGACGACGACGCCGCTCGTCCCGTGGGTGACGGCGACGTCGACGGCGCCCTGCTCGCCGCGCGCCCCCTCGCCGCCGAGCGAGAGGGTCCCGGCCTCGCCGAGGTACGTCCCGAACGACTCGACGGTCGACTGTACCGCCCACTCCCCGTCGTTGTTGCCGCGCGCCGCGTAGAAGTCGACTCCGTCCATCTCGAACGGAGTCACGGAAAAGGGCGCGACGAAGTCGCCGCAGTGGACGACGACGTCGACGCGCTCGCGGTCGAACAGCGATACGGCCGCCTCGACGGCGGCGAGGTCGTCGTGAGTGTCTGAGACGAGACCAACGCGCATGTCGCAGCCTCACGGGGGACGCGAATAAATCCCCCGCCGATACGGATTCAATAGTATAGACGCCGCCCGAGTAACGAATCAATAGTTTTTGGTAGGGTGGTTTCAGATCTTGCGCCAATGGTAGAGCACACCCGGACGCTCGATTTCAAAATCGCCTACGCGATCGGGCTCGGGACGATGATCGCGGCGGGGATCTTCTCGCTTTCGGGCACCGCCGTCGCCGAGATCGGGAGCAGCGCCGTCATCGCTTTCGTCCTCGCGGCGATCGTCGCCGGCCTGACCGCGGCGTCGTACTCGGAGTTCGCGTCGATCTACTCCGAGAACGGCGGCGGCTATCTGTTCTCCTCGCGCACCTTCGAACACGACACCCTGATCTACGTCGTCGGCGCCATGCTGTTTTTGGGCTACACCGGAACCACCGCCTTCTACCTCGCGACGATGGACGAGTGGGTCATTCGATTCATTCTCCCAGAATCGCTGCACTTCCTCCCGCACGGGACCTCCGGCGTCCTCGCGGCCCTGTTGCTCGGCGCGCTCAACGCCAGAGGGACCGAAGAGAGCGGCACCTTCCAACTGTTCGTCACGGGCGCGAAGGTGGCCGTCCTCTTAGCGTTCGTCGGCGGCGCGGTCGCGTTCCGAGGCCCGGCGGTCGCCGCAGACACCTTCGCCGCCGGCTTCACGACCGACCCGGTGGGGATCGTCTCGATCGCAGCGCTCGCGTTCATCACCTTCTTCGGGTTCTCCGCCATCGCGGCGAGCGCCGGCGAGATCATCGAACCCCGTCGGACGGTTCCGCTCGCAATCGGCGCGAGCATCCTCACGGTCACGGTCCTCTACGCGCTCGTCATCGTGTCGATGGTCAACTCGCCGGTCCCGGCCGAGGTGATCGCACAGGAGGGCGAGACCGCGATGGGTCGCGTCGCCGCCGGGTTCCTCGGCCCCGCGGGGCGATCGCTCATCGTCGCGGGAGCGATCTTCAGCATGGTGAGCGCGTCGAACGCGAGCATCCTCGCGGCGAGCGGGATCGGGTCGCTGATGGGCCGGCAGGGACAGGCGCCGCGGCCGTTCTCGCGGATCCACCGGCAGTACGGGACACCGTTCTGGAGCGTGATGTCCGCCACGGGGGTCATCGTCGCGCTCATCGTCGTGTTCATCGGGCTCTTCCCGGCCGAGGGCGGGCTGATCCCGTTCGATCTCACCGTCACGCTGCCGGCCCTCGGACAGCTCACGCTCACAGAACTCGGACTGACGACGCTCACCGGCTTCGCCACGCTGAACCTCCTGTTACCGCTCTCCGTGGTGAACATCGCGCTCATCTACTCGCGGCGCCGCTTCCCCGACATCGAGCGCGGCTTCAGCGTGCCGGGCGTTCCCCTGGTCCCGATCGTCGGCGTGATCGCGAACGTCGGGCTCATCACCAACCTCCCGCCGAAGGGCGTCCTCGTCGGCAGCGTCCTCATCGTCGGCGTGCTCGCGGTCTACCTGATCTGGGGCGGGGAGCCCGACATGGACGAGCTGTACGAGGAGGTCGTCCCGTCCACGCCCTCGACCGAGACCGCCGCGGGAGCCGGCGCCGACGTGCCGGACGAGGCGGTAACCGACGCGACGGCCCCGGAGACGCCGGGAGACGACTCGTTCCGCATCCTCGTTCCGGTGGCGCGCCCGGAGCGCGCCGTCAGATACGTCCGACTGGCAGCGTCGATCGGGCGGTTCCAGGAGGGCGAGCCGTTCGTCGACGTGATGACGGTCACGCAGATCCCGGAACAGACCCCCTACGAGGCGGTCGAGGAGGTCACTCGCGGTCGCGTCACGCGGATTCAAGAGCTGCTCGCCGCCGAGGACCTCGACGTGTCGTACGCCGTCGAGGGCCACACCTGTCGCGACGTCGGCTTCGATATCGTCCAGACGGCGCGAAACGAGGAGTCCGACCTCGTGTTGATGGGCTACCCCGAGGAACACACCGAGGTCGCCGAACACGTCGAGTACAAGTCGCCGTGCGGCGTGCTGTTCGCCAGCGGCGTGGTCGACCCCGACGCGCTCGACGTGGTCAACGTCGGCGCGGGCGGCGGTCCACACCACATGGACCTCCTCTCGATTATCAACCGGATGGGCGAGCGCGGCGCGGAGATAAACGTGATCAACATCACGCCCGAGGGCGGCGAGGGGCGCCCGGAGAACACGGAAGCGACCGTCTCCGGCCTGCCAGACGCGTCGACGGTGCAGATACAGAACATCACGGCCCAGACGATCGCCGACGGGCTGGTCGAGCAGGCGAGCGAGAACGGGGGGCTCCTCCTCATCGGCGCCACCCGAACGCGGCGGCTCCGCCGGCGCGTCTTCGGGAGCACCCCCGACAACGTGATCCAACTCGCCCGCGGGAGCGGGCTTCCGGTGTTGGTGTACTCCAGTCCGCGCGGGGTCCAAGGCCCCATCGAGGAGTACGTCTACCCGGTGTACCGGTACCTCCGTGGTATCCAGCGTAGCCCGACGCAGGCCGCGGAGTCGGAGACGGGCGAGTAAGGCGTCGCGCCGCCGGCGAACTATCCTCGACCCCGGCGACTCACTCGTCGATGCTGCGGTTCCGGCTCGACCAGCCGTCCGCCTCGGCCGCCAGATCGCGCACTTCGCGCCTGATCGCGGAGTAGTTGTTGACGATGTCGCCCGTCGTGAGGATGCCGACCGGCGTCATGCCGTCGACGACGACGAGCTTTTTCACCTCCTCCGTGCGCATCCGGTCCGTGGCGACCCGGAGCGTCTTCGTCGGTTGCACGGTGACGAGCGGGCTGCTCATCGCCTTTCGAAGCGGGATCTGTGAGAGCGGATCGTCGGTGACGTACCCGGCGTACAACACGTCGGACTCGGTGGCGATGCCGGCCGGCGACCCCTCGTTCGTGACGACCACGCTGCCGACGCGGTTCCTGAGCATCCGCTCGCTCGCGTCCCTGACCGACGCACCGGCGTCGCAGGTGACGAGATCCGTCGTCATCACCTCCTCTACGAGCATACCACGCCCTACTCGGAGCGCCTACTTGACACCGAGGGTCGGGCCGGACGCGCTCGCGGCCTCACTCGGCGCGCCACGGACCGCCGAGCTCGTCGCGCGTCATCGAGTCGGCGTCGCCGTCGCGGAACACGCTCACTCGCCCCGTCTCCTCGCTCAGCGTCACGGTCGCGACGACCTCCGGGCGGACCGAGGTCTCGATGGCGCTCATGTGTCGCGACCCCATCCACGGCTCGTAGCCCACGTCGTCGACGAGCTCCGTCTCGTCGCCGCGGGTCCCCAGATCGCGGAACCGGACCATCTGCGCCTCGATCTCGCCGTCGACCGCGACGACGACGCCGCCGTCCTGCTTGCGGCTCACGGACTCCGCGGCCTCGATGAACCCGTCTTCGGCGAACGTCGTCGAGCAGCGCGTTCGCGGCCACGTGTTGTCGCCCATCGGGTCGGCGTAGGCGCCGTAGTCGCGGTCGGCGACCACCGCGAAGTAGAGTCCCGGCCCCTTGACGTGCGGTTCCTCCCACTCGCCGAACGAGAGACTGACGTGTTCGGCACAGTAGGTCAGCCGGTCGATGACCTCTCGGACGCGTTCGTGGCTGCCGTACTCGACCGCGAGGTCGCTCATTCGACCCCCTCCGTTCGGCGACCGGCGTTGTCGGGACTGCGCATACGTTCACGACGGGCGGGGCGCATATAAGGGGTGCCGGATCACCGCCACTGAGCGAACAGGCTGGCGTCGAACCGGTCCGCGCGGACCAGCCCCACGCCGAACGCGACGGCGACGGCGGCGGGGATGAGATTCCCGTACCAGAGGTTGATCCCGCCCCAGAGGATCACGAAGCTCACCATGTCGTCGAGCATGAACTCGCAGTTTCGCAGCCGGTCGCCGAGCGCTTCCAGCGAGAACGCGCGGTCGAGCGTCACCACCGCGACCGTCGCGGACAACACCCAGCCGGCGTAGTTCGAGAGCGGGACGCCGAAGAAGGCGCCGCCGCCGAAGCTCCAGAACCCGAGCGCGACCGCGCCGGGGTCTAAGACCACGTCCATCGCGACCACCGCGGCGATCACGGTCGCGAGCCGCAGCCACCCGTTCGCCGCCCGCGAGCCGAGCAGCAGCAGACAGAGCAGGTAGGCGTTCACCACGAGCGGGATGAAGAAGACGGGGAGCGCGACCGGCACCCCGCCGAGCATCGGCCCGAGGCTCACGGTGTACTCGAAGGAGCCGTACGGCCAGCCGGTGGCGACGCCGAGCAGCTCGATGGCGTAGGTGTAGGCGATGAGGACGCCGATCCAGCCGAGCGCGCGCCGGTCTATCGCCGGCAACACCCCGACGACGAGCGGGGACCGCATCACCAACACGCCGAACAGGACGAACCACGGGTTAAACGCGAACGGGTCGGGGACCCACCCCTCCGCGCTCCCGACGAGCGCGAGCGCGCCGACGAGCGGGAAGAGCACCGCGATGGTAAAGCGGTTCTCGCGGACGGTCCGGTCGAGCAGTCGCTCCGCCTCCCCGCGCGTGTCGGGGAGCCGGGCGCGGAGGCTCTCCGCGCCGCCCGAGGCCGTGGCGGAGCCGCCGGGGTCGCTCACGCGAGCGCCTCCGTGATCGGATAGACGCGCCACAGGCCACCCATCGCCAACAGGGTGCCCACGGCGGTGTTCAGCGCCGGGAACCACCAGTACGCGCGGTCGACCGCGATCGACGACCGGGCGACCCACGCCGCGAAGACCGGGTACACCGAGAGGAGCGCCCCGAGCCGCACGTCGACCGCGGCGAAGGCGGCGGCGGCGGCGACCCAGCAGGCGATACAGTACGCGAACGTTCGCGATTCGCCGAGTACGGTCGCCGTCGTCCTGATGCCGGCGGCGCGGTCCGGCTCGATGTCGGGGATGGCCGAGAACGTGTGCATCCCCATCGCCCAGAGCCACGCGCCCGCGAGCGCCGCGACCGGCGGGTGTGACCCGGTGACGGCGGCGTACGCGGCCGCGCCGGGGAGGATGTAGAGCCCGTTCGAGACGGAGTCGAGGAACGGGGTCGTTTTAAACCGGACCGGCGGCGTGCTGTAGGCGGCGCCGAGCAGGAGAAAGCCGGCGAGGTACGGCCACGCGACGGGCGGCGTGGCGGCGAACGCGACGAGCCCGAGCGCGAAGGCGAGGGCCACGGCGAGCGCGACGGGGCGACTCCCCTGCCAGCGCGCCTCGCGGCCCTCCTTTTTCGGGTTTAACTCGTCGATATCGGCGTCGAACGCGTCGTTGACGCCGTATAAAAAGACGTTCGCCGGCACCAGGAAGTACCCCGCGAGCCCGACCGTCATCGGCGTGAACAGCCCGCTCACGTCGGAGATGCCGTAGGTGACACCGACGGCGACGGGGCCGGCGAGGTAGAGCCAGAACCGCGGTCGCGACAACACCAGCAGGTACCGGAACAGCTCGGACATCGAGCGTCGGTCGGTGGGGGTCGCGGTGTCGCTCACGGCTCCGATCACGTGGCGTTGGTCACCGACTCCGCGGTCAGCTGTCCGCTGATGAGACACATCGGGACGCCGATGCCGGGGGTCGTCGTCGACCCGGTGAAGTAGAGCCCGTCGACCGTCTCCGAGCGGTGGGGCGGCCGGAGCAGCGAGGTCTGCCGGAGCGTGTGTGCTAAGCCGAGCGCGCTCCCCTGGTAGCTGTTGTAGCGGTCGGCGAAGTCGTCGACGCAGAACGTCTCTTCGAAGACGATCCGGTCGTGCAGCTCCGTCCCGGTGTTCTCGGCGATGTCGTCTAAGACGAGGTCGCGGTACTCTGCGCGCAGTTCGGGCGTGTCCTCCAGTCCGGGGGCGATGGGGACCAGCGCGAACAGGTTGCTGTGTCCCTCCGGCGCGACCGTGTCGTCGGTCTCCGAGGGGACACAGAGGTAGTAGGCCGGGTCGTCGGGCCAGGCGGGGTCGTCGAAGATCTGCTCGAAGTGGTCGTCCCAGCCGGTCGGCAACACCAGCGTGTGGTGTTCGAGGTTCGGCACGTCGCCCTCGACGCCGAGGTACAGGAGGAACGCCGAGGGGGCGTACGTCCGCGACTCCCAGTACTCGTCGCTGTACTGGCGTTTGTGTTTCGGGAGGAGTTCCTGCTCGGTGTGGGCGTAATCGGCGTCCGAGACGACCAGGTCGGAGAGGTACCGCTCGCCGTCCGCGGTGTCGACCGCGAACGCCCCGCGGCGGCCTTCGATCCCCGTCACCTCGGCGTCGGTGACGTACTCCACGCCGAGGTCGGCGCCGAGTTCCACGATGCCGTCGACGACGGCGCCGATCCCGCCCTCGGGGTAGTAGACGCCCATGTTGTAGTCGACGTGGCTCATCAGGTTGTACAGCGCCGGGGTGTTGTACGGCGACCCGCCGAGGAACACCAGCGTGTACTGCATCAGCTGTTGGAGTTTCGGGTGATCGAAGTAGCTCTCCACGTGCCCCTGCATCTTGCCCAAAAGCGAGAGCCCCCACGAGTAGCGGAGCACGTCGGTGTCGACGTAGTCGCGGAGCCGCGGGCGGTCCTCGTACACGAAGTGTTCCATCCCGATCTCGTAGGTGCGCTCGGACTCTTCTAAGTACTCCTCGAACGCCTCGCCCGCGCCGGGCTCGTACTCCTCGAAGAGCGCCTTGTTCGCCTCGCGATCGGGCAGCACGTCGACCTTGTCGCCGTCCTTCCAGAACACCCGATAGTGCGGGTCGAGTCGCTCCAGTTCGTAGAACTCCGACTGCTCGCGACCGAAGTGCCCGAAGAAGCGCTCGAACACGTCCGGCATCAGGTACCACGACGGCCCCATGTCGAATCGGAACCCGTCGGCTTCCAGCCGGCTCGCGCGCCCGCCGAGCTGTTCGTTCTTCTCTAAGAGGGTGACGTCCGCGCCGGCGTCGGCGAGGTAGCACGCGGTCGAGAGACCGCCGAATCCGCCGCCGATCACGACGACGGATTCGCCGGCCGCGGCGTCGATATTGGGGGCCACGTCCATGGATCGTCGTACGGGCGGCAGCGGTATAAATACCGGCCAGACGCTCGCGGAATTGCGGCAACGGCGGCCCGGATCGCCCCCGAGTGGGTACGCCTAAGTCGGCGACGGCCGTACCGGATACCGACATGGATCTCACGGTCGCGATCACCGGCGCAACGAGCGGGATCGGGCGGGCGATCGCCGAGGCGTTCGTCGACGAGGGGGCGTTCGTCGCCGTCTCCGGACGCGACGGCGACGCGGTCGACCGGACGGTCGCGGCGTTGAACGAGCGCGCGGCGGACGGTACCGGGACCGCGTGGGGCGCCCGCGTCGACGTGCGCGACGAGTTCGACTTAGAGCGCTTCTTCGAACGGGTCGCTCGCGAGGGCGGCCCGATAGACGCGGTGTTCGCGAACGCGGCGGTCTTCCACGGCGCCCCCGGCGAGCGCCCGATCGACGAGGCGAGCTACGCCGACTACGACGATACGATGCGAACCAACGCCCGCGGCGTCTTCGCGACGATAGCCGAGGCGGTGCCACACCTCGCCGAGGACGCGCGAGTGATCGTCCCTTCCGGCGGGATCGCCCACGAGTCCCGGCCGGGAATGGGCGCGTACGCCGTCTCGAAGGCGGCCGCCGAGGCGGTCGCGCGGGGGTTCGCGGCCGATCTCTCGGTGACGGTCGGCGTCGTCGATCCCGGCCTCGTCGCGACCGACCTCACGGGAAAAGAACGCGCCCGCGACCCCGAGAGCGTCGCGCCGCTCTTCGTCTGGGCGGCGACCGAGGTCGCGGCCGAGGAGGTAAACGGCGAACGGCTCGGCCTCCGGGAGTGGAAGTCGGCGACGCGGTGAGGAGACCGTTCTACTTTTGACGTGACGCGACCGCCCTCAGGGGCGCGGTCGGCGCGGCGGTGAACAGACCCAAGCGGCCGTAGCTCCTACCGACGGCAATGCGTTCACGACTCCGGGCGGCGGCGGTCCGGCTCCGCGGCGCGCTCTCCCGCATCGGCGGCGCGACCGCGGACGCGCTCTCCCGCGCCGGCGTCATCGACCGCGACCGCCTCCGCGAGACCCTCGATTTGGCGTGGCCTCGGATCGTCACCGGCCTCGCCATCATGTCGAAGAACACGGTGGATCTCGCGGTCGTCGGCGTCGCCCTCGGCGCGCCCTCCGTCGCCGGGTTAGCCTTCGCGTTCGCCTACTGGCAGCTCGCGAAGTTCGTCTCTATCGGGCTCGCGGGCGGCACGGTGTCGCTCGTCTCGCAGAACTACGGCGGCGGCGAGGGCGACCGCGCCGCGCTCGTCGTCAAGGCGTCGCTGCTCGTCGCCGTCGCGCTCGTGGCGCCGCTCGTCGTCGCGTTCGTCGCGTTCGCCGAGCCGCTGATCGCGCTCGTCGGCGGCGAGGGGACCGCGCTCCGGGCCGGCAGCGTCTATCTCGCCGTCACCGCGCCGGCGCTCGCCTTCGAGTTTTTCAACATGATCGCGAGTCGCACCTACGCCGGCGTCGGCGACACGGTCACGCCGATGGTGCTGCGGGCCGGCGGAGCGCTTTTAAACGTCGTGCTCACGGTCTGGCTCGTCCTCGGGGTCGGTCTCGGGGTGTTGGGCGCGGGGCTCGGTACCGCCGCCTCAATCGTCGCCGTCGGCCTCGCGCTCTCGTGGGGGATGACCGGCCGGTCGTACTTCGGGCGCGGCGCCTCGCCGGTTCCGATCGGTCGCGGGGGGCCGTGGATCGACGGGGAGCTCGTCCGGCAGCTCCTCCGGGTCTCCGCTCCGCTGATCGGGCGCCGAGTGGCCGAGGGCGTGGCCGTCTTCCCGCTCCTCTGGATCGCCTCCTCGTTCGGCGACGCGACCGTCGCGGCCCTGGAAGTAGGACGGCGCGTCCGGGGGCTGCTCGGCAGTTTCAGTTGGGGCTTTTCCATCGCCGCGAGCACCCTCGTCGGCCAGCGGCTCGGCGCGGGCGACGAGTCGCTCGCGACCGAGTACGGGCGCGACGTGATCCGGCTGTCGGCGCTCGTCTACGTCGTCGCCTCCGCGGTCGTCCTCCTCGCCGCGGGCCCGATAGCGGGCGTGTTCGTCGACGACCCCGCAGCCGTGGCCGCGACCGCGACGTTCGTCGTCGTCGCCGCGATCTCCGCGGTCCCGCTCGGCGTCGACGGCTCCGTCACCGGATCGCTGCGCGGCGCCGGCGACACGCGGTGGCCGTTCCTCGCCTCCATGGTCGGTCTCTACGTCGTCGCGCTTCCCGCCGCGCTGGTCGGGCTGGCGACGCCGCTGGGCGTCGGCGGGCTGTACGTGGCGGTGATCGCCGAGAAGCTGGTGCCGGCGGGGATCAACCTGCGGCGCTTCCGATCGAACCGCTGGCAGGCGGTCAGCCGGCAGTACCGTCCGGAGGGCGCCGACGGTCCCGACGACGCGTCGGCGAAGTGACCGACCGCCTCACTCGTCGTCTGCGACCGATTCGAGAACCTCGACGCTGCCGGTGAGCTGCCGGTGGACGTACGGCATGTCGATGCCGGCCTCGTCGAACGCCTCCTTCACCGCGGTGACGTACTCGGAGCGAACGCGAACGAAGTCGCCGCGACCGGGCTCGTCGATCCACCAGCGCGACTGGAGGCCGACGGCGGAGTCGCCCAGTTCGACGACGCGGACGGAGGGGGCGGGGTCGTCGAGGATCTCCTCGTGGGCCGCCGCCTTCTCGACGATGATGTCGGTCGCCTGCTCGATGTCGTCGTCGTACCCGATCCCGAAGACGAACTTCTGCCGCAGCGTGTCGTACGCGACCGGGTTGGTGACGGCGTTGTTCGCGAGGTCGCCGTTCGGCACCGTGATCCGCTCGTTGTCGAACGTCCGGACCCGCGAGACGCGCAGGTCGATGTCCTCGACGCGGCCCGAGTTGCCGTCCCACTCGATCCAGTCGCCGACCTCGAACGGCTTGTCTTTTAAGATGAAGACGCCGGCGACGAAGTTCCCGAGCAGGTCCTGTGCCGCGAAGCCGACCGCGAGCGCGATGGCGCCGCCGAAGACGGCGAACGCCGAGAGGAACGCGCCGTACCCCGCGATCGTGAACCCGATCGCGACCGCGGCGACCCACACGACCGCGTTGGCCACGCTCTTCGTCAGGCTCCGGACCGCCTCGTCTAACCCTCGCGACGCGATGGATCGGTCCACGCCGGGCACGAAGACCACCTTCCCGATCACCAGGGTCGCGGCGAAGCCGACGACGAACAGCAACGCCGTTATCAGGAACCCGAACGCCGTCGCTGCAATCCCCGTCAGTCCGAACTGTAGCGGTAGCATCGTCACCCCCTTTTGGAGTGTACTTAAAGAAGGTACTGGCAGCGCAGTTGTTTCCCCGCGGTCAGTCGCCGGTCCGCACGTCGCGGCCCCTCGACTCAATCGCCGTGCGACGGCCGAGGAGAGAGCGGTCCGTCACCGCGCGCGACCGCCCTGAGGCGCCGACCGTGCGGGTCGTCTGCGCGCATCCGGTCGCGGACCGCCGCCGGCACCCACGCGTCGCGGTCGCTCGGCGTCGCGTGCGCCTCGACGCCGGCCGGTCTGAACTCGTCGGGGAGGTACCGGAGGTAAGTGGGGAGTCGCTCGCGCAGCGCCATCTCGCCGGCGTCGGCGACCTCGCGAAGCCCGTCGAGGTCGGGCCACGCGTAGTCGGGGTTGATGTAGTCGTCCGTCACGGGCGAGACGCCGCCCAGGTCGTCGATGCCGCAGTCGACGAGTTCTGCCGCGGGCGAGAGGTTCGGCGGGACCTGCACCGACACCGCCGCCGGGAGCGCGGCCCTGGCCATCGCGACCACGCGACGCATCGTCTCGACGCTCGGCTTCGCGAAATCCGACCGCTCGTTCGGGACGACGTTCTGGACGATCACCTCCTGTACGTGGCCGTACCGCTCGTGTAACGCGCGGATCGCGAGCAGGCTCTCGGCACGGTCGCGCCAGCCCTCGCCGATGCCGACCAGGATGCCGGTCGTAAAGGGCACGCCCTGCCGACCCGCGGCGCGGATCGTGTTGAGCCGCTGGCCGGGGGTCTTCCGCCGCCCGCCGCTGTGCGCGTCGACCTCCGCGGTCGTCTCCAGCATGACGCCCATCGAGGCGTTCACCTCGCGGAGGGTCGCGAACTGCGCCTCGGTGAGGTCGCCGGGGTTCGAGTGGGGAAGCAGCCCCTCCGCTAAGGCGATCTCACAGGCCCGGTAGAGGTAGCCGTGGATCGAGTCGAACCCCCACTCGTCCAGCTGGTCGTGGACCGCGGTGTAGCGGTCGTCCGGCTCGTCGCCGAAGGTGAAAAGCGCCTCCGTACAGCCGGCGTCGGCGCCGACCCGACAGCGCTGGCGAACCTCTTCGGGCGACAGCAGCGACGCCTCGCCGGGCACGTCGTAGTACGTGCAGTACGTGCAGGTGTACCGGCAGGCGGTCGTCAGCGGGATGAAGACGTTCCGCGCGAAGGTGAGCCGATCGGCCGGCTCGACGTCGTCCGGGGTGACGGAGAGCAGTCGCTCGACGCGCGCCGGGTCGGGCTCGATGTCGATTCCGTACGCTTCGGCGGCCGCGAACACGTTCGGTTCTCGCCGCCCGGACTCAAAAAGGATCGCGGTCGCGGATCCGGGCGCGGCTCCGCGCCGCCTACTCCCGTCTCACGCCGACCCGGCCGTCCGCCGTGTCGAGCGCGAAGCCGGCGTCGGCGAGCCACGCCGCCGCCCTCCCCGCGTCGGCGTCGGCAGCCGCGTGAATCAGCACCTCCGCGAGGTCGCCCGGCTCGTCCACGTCGGTCGCGAGGCGATACGAGTCGACGACCGCGACCGAGAGCCCCGCGCTCGCGGCGATCTCGCGATGGTCGAGGTAGGAGGCGCCGTGGTAGTCGACCGAAAAGCGCGGGTCGCCGGCGACGAACGCGTTCGTCCCGCCGCCGCGGCCGGGCGCCAGCGCGAGGTCGGCCTCGCGGCCCGCGTCGAACAGGTCGCGGAGCCGCTCGGGGGTCGCGAGCGCGAGGTCGGCCATCACCACCGCGACGCGCTCCGCGTCGCCCCCGCGGTCGCCCCCGCCGAGCCGCGCGTCCAGCGCCGCGTTGACCGCCTCCGTGAGCGGTCGGTCGTCGACGGTCACGCGACAGCGCACGTCCTCGTCGAGCGGGCCCGTCGCGAGGACGCGCGGGTCGCCGCCGGCGGCGTCGACCGCGTCGAGGACGTCTCGGAGCATCGCCCGCGCGAACCGGTCGCGCTCCTCGGCGTCGAGAACCGCGGAGAGTCGCGACTTCGGGCGGTCAGTCGAGAACGGAACGAGAACCTCCATCAGGAGGGGCGCGTTAGAACAGGGATTCCAGCTCGTCGCTGTCGTCGCTGACGAGTTCGTCGAGGTTCTCGTCGCTCTCCTCGCGGATCTCGTCTAAGTTGTCCTGCGCCTCGATGGCGACCTGCTGGAGCTCCTTGATCCGCGGGACGTTCGTGACGCCCGCGAGCAGGATGACGGTCGCGACGAAGCCGGCGCCGCGGTACGGGTAGTCCCCGCCGCGGACCTCCATCGAGCCGGTCTGCTCTTCGAGCCACTTCCGCCCGCGCTCGATACCCTTCCGGTTGAGGTACTCCGGCGGGCCGGCGAGCACGAGCAGCGCGCGCTCCGCGCCCTCGATCTCACAGGGGAGCGTGAGCCGCCCCAGCGCCGCCTTCCGGACGAGGCTGGTGATGCGGTTCGTGGTGTGTGCGCTGTCGAGTTCGTCGCCGCCCTCGTCGTTGCGGAGCCGCGAGAGCAGCCCGCCCGAGGTGCGCTCCTCGACCTCCTCCTCGGCGTAGCCCACGGTGGAGACGCCGCCGCCGGAGAGCGTGTTGATGATCTCCGAGGAGTCGACGACGCTCTCGGCGACCTCTTGGCCCTGCTGGATCTCGCCCGCGCCGAAGAGAATCCCGAACCGCCGGACGATCTCTTCGTTGATCTCGGCGTAGCCGCCCTGGACGGACTCGCCCGTCTTCCGCCAGGCGTCGTTGTCGAACACCATCAGGTTGTCCACCTCGCGGACGAACGTCTGGAACGACCGGGCCGCGTTGAGGGTGTAGATGCCGCCCTCGTCGCTGCCCGGCAGGATGCCGAGGCCGTACACCGGCTCGGTGTAGATCCGCTTGAGGTGTTTCGCCAGCACCGGCGCCCCCCCGGAGCCGGTACCGCCGCCGAGCCCGGCGACGACGAGGAACGCGTCGACCTCGTGGACCGGGATCGAGTCGATCGCTCCCTGTACCTCGTCGATGTCCTCCTCGGCGATCTCCGCGCCGAGTTCGTTGTCCGCGCCGACGCCGTGGCCCTTGACGCGCGACTGACCGATGAGTACGCGCTGGTCCTCGGCGATGTGTTCGAGTCCCATGAGATCGGCCTTGGCCGTGTTGACGGCCGCGGCCGCACGAACGATCTCCGATCCCGTTCGCTTGTCGTACTCCAGGAACTTGTCGACGACTTTCCCCCCCGCCTGTCCGAATCCGATCATTGCAAGTTTCATCGTGTGCTCCCTCCGCCTTTGAAATGAACAGAGCGTGATCGTATATTTAAACCTTCGGTTGGCGTTACCACCATTGATACGGTGTGTGTCGGCGCGAACGGCGCCGCGGAACGGCCCGCAGTCACCGAATCGCCGTCGCGTCCGGCGGTCGGTCGCCTCATCGCACCCCGAGGTGGCCGCCGAGTGTCGTCAGATCCGCCGGGTCCACGCCGAAGGCGGCCACGTCGTTGTCGGCCGTCGTGTTATCGAACTGTAACGAACGGTACTGGTCGGAGCCCATCGGGAACCCCGGAACGGCGCCGAGGACGCCGAGGCCGATTCGGGCGAGCGGCATCGGCAGCGGAACGATCGTGATGCCCTTCTTCTCGGCCTCGTACACGAGGTCGGTCACCTGCCGGAGCGTCAGGACCTCCGGGCCGCCGATCTCGTACGTCTCGCCCACGTGGTCGTCGGTGTCGACAGCGTCGACCAGCATCGGTACGAGGTCCTCGACGTGGATCGGCTGGAACCGCGTCTTGCCGCCGCCGGGAAGCGGGTACAGCGGGACGCCCGGCGCGAACAT
>Ga0209945_1000034_pt1 | contig 44286 bp, 41 predicted proteins | sample SalPonR2_A_D2_MG_FD_185703 | JGI IMG/M metagenome (GOLD analysis project Ga0209945, IMG submission 185703) | Salt pond soil microbial communities from South San Francisco under conditions of wetland restoration - Salt Pond MetaG R2_A_D2_MG... ...
AGCCGAGCCTCGAAGACGTGTTCCTCGACATCGTCGGACGGCCCATGCCGGGCCGGTACACCGGCGGCGGCGGGACGGACCCCGAGGAGGGGCCAGCGGACGCAGCGGACGCGACGAAATCGGCCGGCGCGACGGACGCGACGAAACCGAGCGACGAGCCGCCGGAGGAGGCCGAGTGAGCGACCGACCGGGTCGGTCACGGCGGCTGGTTCGCGGGGTTTCGAGCCGGCTCCGGCGCGTCCTCCGGGTCGCTCGGTGGGAGACGGCGCGGGCGGGCGGCGGCGTCGACCGCCGGACCGCTCTCGCGGCGCTGGCGCTCCTCCTCGTCGCGGTCGGCGTCCTCGGCGCAGGGGTCGCGGCGGGCGTCGTCGGCCTCGACGTCGACCGCGACGTGTACCGGGTCGGCGTCGACCGCGACACCCCGTACGCCGGCGCCGTCGAGGCCGAGCCGTCGCTCACGCGCGTCCCCGCGCAACGGGCACGGCTCGGCGACACGGCCGACCTGGTCATCGTGACGAGCGGCCCCCCCGACGCCGCCGAGGCGGTGACCGTCCTCGCCAGCAACAGCAGGAAGGGGGAGGCCGCGGCGGCCGCCTTCCGCGAGGCGGTGGCGGCCCACAACGAGCGAGTGATGGCCGCCGAGGAGAACCGGACCGCCGCGTTCCCGATCACCGTCACGCTCCAGTACGTCGGTCGGACGAGCGGGCTCGAAACCGATTCGACGCTCGGGGGCGATAGCGACGCCGGTTCCGGAGCGGGTGGAGAAAGCGGCGGGGAGTCCGGTGCGGGCGGCGGCGGGAGCGGTGACGGCGGGAGCGACGAGGGGGATGTAGGCGGTGACGGCACCGCTGGCAGCGACGCCGCGGGCGGGAGCGTCGCGGACGGCGACGGCGGCCTCGCGGTCCCGTCGGTCGGCGGCGGGGCGTTCCGCGCCGACACGGTCGGGTCGCCGGGGTCGATATCGCCGCCGTTCCCGTTCGTCTCGCTCCTCTTGGCGTTCGTCTTCCTCGTGCCGATGAACTTCCTCATCCAGGCGTACGGCTCCTCGATCCTCGACGAGCGAACGAACAGGCGCGGGGAGCCGCTGCTCGTGACGCCGCTCTCGCCGGTCGACATCGTCGCGGGGAAGACCCTCCCGTACGTCGCGGTCGCGGCGGTCGTGACGACGCTCATCGCCCTCGCCGTCGGCGGCGGGGCGCTCTCGGTGGTCGCCGTGCTGCCGGTGGCGATGACCTTCCTCGGCGCCACCTTCGTCGGCGCGATGTTCGCGCGGTCGTTCAAAGAGCTCACCTTCGTCACGGTGGGCGTGAGCGTACTCCTGACGACGTACGCGTTCGTCCCGGCCATCTTCACGAACGTCACCCCGGTGGCGCTCGTCTCGCCGCTGACGCTCGTCGTCTTCGACCTGCAGGGCGAGCCGGTCGGCCTCGGCGAGATACTGTTCTCGACGGGGCCGATGACGGTCGGGGCGGCGCTACTCTTCGGCCTCGGCCTCGGCGTCTACCGCGAGGAGGACATGTTCACCCAGAAGCCGGTCGGTCGGAAGTTCCTCGACGCGCTCGCGGTCCGGCTCGCGGCGGTCGGGGGAGCGACCCGGCCAGAGTCGCTGTGGGGTCGCCTCCGGCCGCTCGCCCCCGTCGCGTTCCTGACGGCCTGCACGGTCCCGTTCGTCTTCGTCGCCGAACTGTTGGCCGTCGCGCTGCTGTTCGCGCTCCCGGTGACGGTGTCGATCCCCGTCCTCCTGGTCACCATCGCGTTCATCGAGGAGCTCGCCAAGAGCGTCCACCTCTACGCCGGCTTCGAGCGCGGCGCCTTCGCTCGCGGCGACCGCGTCGCCGTCGCGGTCGGGAGCGCGTCGGCCGTCGGCTTCTTCCTCGCGGAGAAGGCCACGGCGGTCGTGCAGGCGGTCGGGCTCACGGAGCTGTACGTCGGGCGCGCCGCCTTCGGGAGCGTGGCGGGCGTCGAAGGGCTCCCGGCGATCGCGATCGCGGGGCTGTTCTTCGCGCCGCTTTTGCTCCACGGGTTCACGACCGTCCTCGCCGCGGTGGGCGCGAGCCGAAACCGGACGTACTACGCGCTGACGCTGGCGCTGGCGGCGTTGATCCACGCCGCCTACAACTTCGGGGTGGTGCGGCTCTATGCGTAGCCGCGGCAGCCGGCTGACGATCGCGGGTCGGGAGCTATCGGGGCTGCGCGCGGAGAAGACGATCCTGCTCGCGATCGGCATTCAGCTGTTCATCGCCGCGTTCTCGTCGTTCCTCGTCGTCGGACTCGTCTCGATGTACGACCCCGGCTCGCTCGGCGGCGCGGAGGTCGAGGTGGCCGGCGCCGGCGACGCGGTGGCCGACCTCGAACGCGCCGCGGCCGAAGTCGAGGGCGCGTCCGTCACGCGCTACGAGGACGCCGGCGCCGCCCGACTCGCCTTCGACCGCAACGCGGCCGACGCGGTGGTGGTCGCCAACCGGAACGACGACGGCCGGATATCGGCGGTGGTCACCGCCCCGGACGCGACCGTAGAGACGACGGTGATCGTCGTCCAACTGCGCGACCTGCTCCGAACCTACGAGCGCCAGGAGCGGGCGGACCGGGCGGACTACCTCAGCGAGTCGCCGCTGCCGCTCCCCGAGCGCACCGGCACCAGCCCGTACTTCACGTTCACCTACACCGTGTTGATCCCCGTGTTAGTGTTCCTGCCCGTGTTCATCTCGGGGTCGCTCGTGGTGGACTCGATCACGGAGGAGATAGACGAGGGGACCTTCGAGCTGCTCCGGGTCGCCCCCGTCACGCTCGGGGAGATAGTCGACGGGAAGGCGCTGGCGGCGGTCGCGATCGCCCCCGGACAGGCGCTGTTGTGGCTGCTGCTGTTGCGTTTCAACGGGACGCCCGTGGCCAACGTCCCCTCGATCCTCGCGTTGATGACCGGCCTCACGACGCTCGTCGTCGCGCTGGCGCTCGCCATCTCCGCGCTCGCGCCGGACCGGCGGGCGGCGCAGTTCCTCTACTCGATCGGCGTCCTCGTCCTCTTCGGCGGCGCCACGGCGATGGCGGGCGGGCCGGCGAACGCGGTCGCGCGGCTCGCGATCGACAGCGCCGACGCGACGACGACGGCGCTCGTGGTCGCGTACGTCGGCCTCGCCGCGGTCGCGTACGTCGGCGTCAGAGCCATCGTCGCGGAGAACGGGTTCGAGGCGTGAGGTCGGCACCCGTCTCATACATAAAAGACGTATAAATGACCAATCGAGCGTCGACGGGCCACCGTTCCGTGAACAGGGCCGACCGCTCGGGCAGGGGATCAGTCGTCGTCGGCCGCCGCGCCGTCGGCGTCCCCGGCCTCGGTCGCCGCCGCGTCTTCGATGCTCGGCGGGTACTTGCCGCGGTCGAGTTTCAGGTCGGACTGCGGACGCGCCATGCAGGTGAGCGCGTACTCGTCGGCCTCCTCGTCGGTGAGTCCGCGAGCCGCCGGCTGGGTCACCTCGCCCTCGACTATCTTCGCGGAACAGGCGAGACACATCCCGACGCGGCAGGAGTACTCCTGGGCGATGCCCGCGTCGATACAGGAGCTGAGGACCGTCTCCGTGTCGGCCACCTCGATCGTCTCGCCGGTGCCGACGAACTCGACGGTGTACTCGGTCATACCGCGGAGTACCCGCCGACCCGTAAAAAAGGGTTCCCCTCGTTCGCGTCGTCGTCGCGGGAACGGAACCCGCGAAAAACGGCGTCTCCCGCTCCCGAGCGAGTGTACGAACGGGGTCGCCTCGTCCGGCGACGCTACGACGCGGGGCGCCCCACCGACTCGTCGGCGGCAGCGAGCAGGTACCCGCCGAACGCGGGCAGCCAGATGATGAGCGGATAGACGACCCAGCGCTCGATGCCGCCGGCGCTGAGAAACTGGAGCGGCGAGGGGCCGCCGACCACGATCCCGTAAAACAACACGCTGAGGAGGACCACGAGGGAGACGCCGCCGAAGAGCCCACAGAGGAACGAGAAGGGCCTGGAGACGACCCGCGACGAGAGGACGACGGTGATGCCGCCGGCGAAGAACGTCAGCATGGCGAAGAGCCCGTGCCACGGCGTCACGTTGCCGGGGAACACGCCGACACCGAACGCGCCGAACCCGAACACGGCGAGCGCAAGCGGGAAGCCGCGGCGGTCGGAGACGCGGTAGAGGAGGTACGCGGAGAGTATCACCAGCAGGCCGGTCACGAGCATCGTCGTGTTGAAGATGGTCGCCGACGGCTCGAAGCTCACCGGGTTCGGCGGACGAGTCGAGCCGAGGTCGCTGATGTCCTGCTGGGTGGAGTAGTTCGGGTAGAGCACTTCCGCCGTGATAATTCCCATAAACCCGATAAACCCGGAGAGCGCGAGCGCGAACCCGGCTATCGTTCGCTCGGAGAAGCCGACCGTCGACTGGATGGCGTTATTGTCAGTCATGATGAACGAGACGCAACTGGACGGAATAATCATTCCGGTGTTGTGACAACACGGCAAGACAGTGGCACGCTCAGCCCGCGAGGGGCCGCAACAGCCCGCGTGCGCCGACGTTACTCGGTCGCTGACGCCGAGACGGTCATCACGGGGACCGTCGCGCCTCGCACGACGCGTTCGGCCACGCTGCCGACGACGCGGCGAGCCACGCTGTCCCGACCGTGCGTTCCCATCACCACGAGGTCGACGTCGTGGTCCGCCGCGTAGCCGAGAATCGCCTCGTCGACGCTGCCCTCGCGGACCTCGGTGCGGATCGGGGCGTCGTACCCCGCGGCGAGGTCTTCGAACGCCGTCAGCGCCCGGTCGCCGGCGACCTCGCTGACCTCTCGCAGGCTCGCTTCGACGTCGAGCTTCGAGACCGTGAGCCAGTTCGTCCCGGTGTCGACGACGTACAGGCCGTGAACCGTCGCGTCGAACGTCTCCGCGAGGCCGAGGGCCTGCCGAGCCGCCGCCGTGGAGTGGTCGCTCCCGTCGGTGGGGAGGAGGATGTGGTCGTACATCTCAGAGCACCCCGAAGCCGAACTGGGCGTACGGCCAGAAGTAGTAGACGAGCAGTCCGGTGATCACGCCGGGGATAGTCGTGTAGATGGTCGCCACGATGGCGGCTTTCATGTCGATGGCCATCAGCGGGAACAACGCGTCGCCGTCCTGACTGATCGCGTTCGCCACGAGCGCCGAGAACGGGATCGCCTCCTCGATCGCGTACAGCTGTGCGAACACGATGTGGGCGGCACAGCCGGGAATCAGCCCGAGCATGGCGCCCGCGATAGGCGCCATCGCGCCGGCGGCCGCGGCGAAGCCCTGAACGTCGACGCCGGTGAGAAGCAGGCCGTACTCGTAGAGGAGGTAGCCGGCGATGACCCAGACGGTGACCATCGCGGTCTCCATCGCGGCGTGTCGGAAGGTCCCGTACAGGTCGGCAAAGGAGTCCCGGACGCGGCCGGCCTCGCTCCGCCCGATGTAGTGGCGTCCGACGAAGTACAAGTAAAACGAGAGGGTCGTGCCGAGCAGCCCGCTGACCGTGAACAGCCCGTCGTACGTCGCCGTGACGGCCCACTCTGGTTCGACGGCTCCCTTCGCGAGGTACATCACGCCGGCGACGAGCGCGCCGGCGAGGGTGATCCACCAGAGCACGTGAACCACGTGGCTGACGCGTTCGAGGAGCCGCGAGTCCGGCAGGTAACTCGGGAGGTCGCTCGCGCGGTCGTGGCCGTGGCGACACTGGGCCTCGCTGTCGTCGCCGTCCGGCCCGTCGTAGTCGGGGATGCTCGGACCGCCGGCGGCGACGTTGGTGGTCGAAAACCCGCCGTCGGTCACCGGGCGGCTCATCCGGTCGACCAGCCTGTCGACGCGACCGACGCCGAGCCCGCCGAAGTCGATGGCGTAGCCGAACAGGATGGCAGAGAGGAACGCCAGCCCGTAGGCGTACAGCGCCGCCTCGGGCGCCAACGCGAGGATGACGAACGCCGAGTCGCCGGCGGTCGCCGCGAGCGCCGCGACGACGGTCCCGAAGCTGACCGTGCCGCGGATGTACAGCGGCATCGCGATGATCGCCCCGCCACAGCCCGGCGTCAGCCCGAGGAGCGCGCCGGCGAGCGGCTGGGCGCGTTCGTTCTCCTCTAACCACTTCGTGATCCGACCGTCGTATCTGAACTGCACGAGGCTAAACAGGAGGATGGTCGCCCCGACGAACCCGGACACCTGAACGAACCCCTCGCGCCACGAGCCGATGAGGATGTTCGCCACCTCCTGAAGCGGCGAGCCCAACAGATCCGGGGGTAACACGAGCGGAATCATCGGAACGCACCGGGCGGAAGCGCCCGTGTCGTCGGTTCGACCGGGCCTGCCCGCCCGGTGACGGTGTGCGGTCGGTCGGGGGAGAGACAGAACAGATCGTGGGTCTCGAAGTCGCTGAGAGTGTCGCCTGATATCGTCATAGACGCTGAACGAGTATCGGTGGTCGCCCGAAGGATAAAAGGGTATCCCTCTAATCGTAAAATTAGATGTGTCTAAACTTTGGACCATCAGTCGTCTCAGCCGTTCTGTCGGGAACACGCGGAGACGACGCCGACGCCGGTCGACCGGTCAGGCGTCGGGTGACGCCGCGGACGGCGACTCGTCGAACGCCGCCGGCGACTCCATCGTCGCGTCTCGCACGACGTATCTCACGCCCTCCTCGTACCCGTGGTCGAGGGCGACGTGCCACCCCTCGACGCGGGCGAGCGCGCGGACGTTCGGCAGCGACATCCCGGCGTCGGCGCGGGGTTCGGCGCTCTCGTACTCGAAGAGCAACGACCCCCCGTCGGCGGCCGTGAAGCGCCCGTCGTCGGCGACGGCGAACCCGTCGTCGGTCACCGTCACCGTGAGCGTCTCCGCCTCGTTGAACGCGGCGAACGCGAGCGCGTTTTTAAATAACTGTTCGAGACGCGTGGGCACCGCGACGACGCGGCCGGCGCCTTCGACGTGGACGTCTACGTCGACGTCGGTGGCGCGCTCCGCGCCCCTGACCGCGTCCGTGAGCGAGACGAACGCCGACTCGTCGGTGTCGCGCGCGTGGTACACCAGCGTGTGGAGGTCCTCTATCACCGTGCCGATCTGTTCGATCCGCCGCCGCGCCACCGCGGCCGACTCGGCGGCCCCCTGCTCGTCTCCCGACTCGATCCGATCTATCGTCTGCGCGAGGTACCCGTCGGCGACGGCGACGCCGTTCCGCAGTTCGTGAGCGATGGCGCCCGCCATGTCGCTGAGCTGTTCCTCGTGGCGTTCGATCCGCTCGCGCCGGTCCTCCCGGTCGGTCACGTCCTGAACGAGGACGGCCCAGCCGAACGACTCGCCGCCGATTTCGAGCGACTCCCCGGCGACGTAGTAGCTTCGCTCGCTCCCACCGCCGGGGTCGACGGCGACGATCGACGGTTCCGCCGCCCGATACGCCTCGGCGACGGCGAGCGAGACGGCCTCGATGTGCGTCTCGCCGGCCGCGAGCGACGGAAACAGCTCTTCGGCGCGGTCGTTACGGTCCCTCACGCGGCCATCCGAGTCGATCACGAGGACGGCACCGGCGGTCCGCTCGACGAACGAGCGCGTCGCGGTCCGTTCGACCGCGCGGAACGTGTCGTCGACGACGTACACCACACCGACCGCGAAGACGGCCACCCCGAGCGGTTCGTAGCTCAGTTGCGGCAGCGTCGCCGAAGTGGTACGGGCCAGGAGGTTCGGGACGACCGCCAGCCCGGTCGCCGCGAACAGCGCGGCGAGGGGGAGCGACGACTGCTCGGACTCCCGGTACAGCCGGTACAGGAAATAGAAGCCGACGCCGGTGAGGGCGTACGCCAAGACGAACGTCGCCACGTACAGCGGCCCATGGTCGACGACGAGCAGTCGGACGGGCTCTCTCTGGAGCGTCGCAGAGAAGTACCGGCCGTGGATCGGGTTGGTGAGCTTCTCGACCGTGACGACGAGGAACCCGAGGAGACCGACGATCCGATACGCGGGCCGGCGGTGGTACTCCAGCCCGGCGTACGCGGAGACGAAGTACAGCCACGCGAACGGCGTCGCGAACCCCACGACCAACGAGAGCGTGAAGAGGGTGATGGCCGTCTGCTCCTGCGTGGCGAGGAGCACGCCCGCCTGCAAAAGCGCCCACGTCCCGACGATGACGAGCAGCCACCGGAGGCCCTGCTTCGCGTCTTGGTTCCGTAACCGCGAGCCGTGGAGCGTGGCCGCGAAGCAGACCGCTCCGGAGGCGGCGAACAGCCCGACGAACCACCACGACGTGGCCATGAGTAATGTGTACTTCCTGTGACTAAATGAAGGTATTTGCTCCGAAGTGATAGGCTTTCGACGAGGGTGGGGCTGTCGTCGCCGTCAGCGGCTCACCCTGTTCTCGCACTCACCGGGCTCGCACCCGTGCCCGCACTCACCGGGCTCACCCCCGTGCCCGCACTCATCGCAACGACTAATCCCCCGCCGGACGCTTCCCGAGGTATGACCGAGAAAGCGACCGCACGAGCCCACCCGATCCAGGGGCTCGTCAAGTACCACGGGATGCGCGACGAGCAGCTTCGGCTCCCGTACCACGACAGCATCAGCCTCTGTACCGCGCCCACCGCGACGACGACGACGGTCGAGTGGCAGCCGGACGCGAGCGAGGACACCTACGTCATCGGCGACGAGGAAGTCGACGGGCGGGCCGCAGAGCGCATCGACATGGTCGTCGACTACGTTCGCGAGCTGGCCGGGGTCGACGCCGCGGTCCGGCTGGAAAGCGAGAACTCCTTCCCGTCGAACATCGGCTTCGGCTCGTCGTCGTCCGGCTTCGCGGCCGCCGCGCTCGCCTTGGTCGAGGCCGCCGGGCTCGACATGACGCTCCCCGAGGTCTCGACCGTCGCCCGCCGCGGCTCCTCCTCGGCTGCCCGCTCGGTGACGGGCGCGTACTCCCGGCTCGACGCCGGCCTCAACGACGAGGACTGTCGCTCCTACCGCCTCGAAACCGGCGTGAACGAGGACGGGTTCGACCCCGAAGCGGACCTCCGGATCGTCGCCGCGCACGTCCCCGCTTATAAAGAGACCGAGGAGGCACACCGCGAGGCCGCCGCGAGCCACATGATGCAGGCGCGGACCGCCCACGTCCAAGATCAACTCGTCGAGATGACCGACGCGCTCCGCGAGGGCGACTTCGACCGGATCTTCGAGACGGCCGAGCACGACTCGCTGTCGCTGACGGCCACGACGATGACCGGTCCCGCCGGGTGGGTGTACTGGCAGCCGGAGACCATCGCGGTGTTCAACGCGGTCCGCGAACTCCGCGAGGCGGGCGTCCCGGTCTACTTCTCGACGGACACCGGCGCCTCCGTCTACGTGAACACGCTCGCGGACCACGTCGATGCGGTCGAGTCGCGGATCGCCGAGATCGGCGTCGACACCGACGTGTGGGAGGTCGGCGGCCCCGCGCACGTCCTCGACGAGAGCGAGGCGCTCTTTTAAAACAAACCGCGATGCGGTCGGCGCGCGCCTGCGAGCGGTCGCCCGCGGCGGCCGCGAGTCAGCGCGCGCGAGGGAGTCGGGCGGTCGGAGCGAAGCGGCGGCCGCCCGACGAGGGTGGGGAGGCCCGAGGCTGCGGTGCGGTTGTGGTCGGGCTGGGGCTTTGGTGGTATTCACCGTCGATCCGAACTCGGCTATTTATAACCGAACGGCCGGGGATTTGGTGGTGTTAACCGTCACAGCGAGGCCGGACTTATCCTTGGCCGCTTATTCGTCCGGGTCCTCGCCGCGCGCTCGCTTGTACATCGCCAGCGCCGCCTCGCGACGCTCCGAGTGGTCGACGATCGGCGCGGGGTACGCCGGCGCCGCGTTCGCGCGCTGGGTGGGCGAGAGCTCGTGCCACTCGTGGATGAGGTCCGGGTCGACGTCGCGGAGTTCGGGGACGTGTTCTTTTATATACGCCGCGTCGGGGTCGTAGCGCTCCCCCTGCGTCATCGGGTTGAAGATGCGGAAGTAGGGCTGGGCGTCCGTTCCGGTGGAGGCGGCCCACTGCCACCCGCCGTTGTCGTTGGCCGTGTCGTGGTCGGCGAGCAGGTCGCGGAAGTGGTCGTAGCCGACCCGCCAGTCGACGAGCAGGTCCTTCGTGAGGAAGGAGGCGACGATCATCCGCACGCGGTTGTGCATGAACGCCTCCTCGCGGAGCTGGCGCATCCCGGCGTCGACGATGGGGTACCCCGTCTCGCCGCGCTTCCACGCCGCGATCTCCTCGGGGTCGTCGCGCCACGCGATCCCCTCCTCGTACTCCTTGTAGTTCGCCGTCACCACCTCGGGATTGTGGTACAGCACCTGCGTGTAGAACTCCCGCCACGCGAGCTGCTGTTGGAACTCCTCGACCGCGACGACCGGCCCGCCGTCGTCGTCGTCGGCCGCATCCTCGGCGCGGGCTTCCGCCGCGGTCAACGCTTCCGTCGTCGCCTCGTACGTCTCGCGTACGCCGATCTCGCCGTACTTTAAGAAGGCCGACAGCCGAGAGGTCGCGTCTTTGGCCGGGTAGTCGCGCTCCGCGTCGTACGAGAACACGGCCTCGTCGAGAAACGCGGAGAGCCGGTCGCGGGCCGCCTCCGTGCCCGCCGGTCCGACCTCGGCCTCGGGCTCCGAGAAGCCGAGGGCCGCGGGGTCGGGCAGGTCACCGACGGCGACGGCCTCGGTCGCGGGGCCGCCGTCCGTCACGGCGCCGTCTCCGACTCGCTCGACCGCCGCCGACAGCGAGTCGGCGCCGACGAGGTCGCTCGCCTCCGGCGTCGGCGCCGGCTGGTCGGTCTCGCGGTCGGTCCACTTCTTCCAGTAGTACGTGTACACCGAGTAGGGGTCGCCCGCGTTCGTCCGGATCGAGTCCGGGGTGTGTAAGACGGCGTCGTGGTGCGCCTCGCGTTCGACCCCGGCGTCGTTGAGCGCGGTTCTCACCGCGGCGTCTCGCTCGCGGGCGAGCCCCGAGTAGTCGCGGTTCCAGACGACCCGGTCGGCGTCGAGCGCGTCCGCGAGCGCCGGCAGCACCGTCTCCGGGTCGCCGCGGGCGACGAGGAGGTCGCTGCCGCGTTCGCGGTAGTCGGCTCGGAGCGACGCGAGCCCGTCGAGCAGGCGGCGGACCCGCACGTCGCTCGCGTGGTCGAGTACGTCCGGATCGAACACGAACACGGGGGCGGCCGGGCCGCGGTCGTCGCCCCGCGCTCCCGTCGCGGCCGCGAGGCCGAGGTTGTCGGCCACTCTGAGATCCCGCCGGTGCCAGAACAACTCCATGAACGTCGTACGACCGCGAGCACCGTGAAACCACCGAGGCCGGGCGCCGAGGCGGGCGAGCGGTCACTCGTCGGTCGTCAGGGCGTCGAGCAGGCGGACCGCCGGCGCCTTCGCCAGCGGGTCGTTCGCGTTGCCGCAGTGAGGCGACTGGACGCAGGCCGGGCACCCGCCCGCGCAGTCGCAGGTGTCGATGAGCGTCGCCGTGCGAGCCATCAACTCCTCGATGCGCTGGTGGCCGCGGCGCGTGAGCCCCACCCCGCCGGGGTGACCGTCGTAGACGAAGACCGCCGGCCCGTCGGTGTGGGCGTGATACGGCGTCGAAATCCCGCCGATGTCGGCCCGGTCACAGAGGAGGTGGAAGGGAAAAAGCGAGATGATCCCGTGTTCGGCGGCGTGGATACCCCCGTTGAACGCGTACTCGCTGCCGTACGCGGCCGCGTCGCCGTCTGTCGCCGGCCCATCGCGGTCGTCGCCCGTCGTCGCCGCCTCGCGGTCGCCGCCCCCCGACCGCTCCTCGTCGGCGTCGTCGGGCGCGCCGAGAGAACGCATCTCCGACTCCAAATCCGCCGGGACCGGGAAGTACAGCGCCTTGGTTCGCAGCGTCGTCTCCGGCAGGTCGAGCGCCGACTCGCCGAGCGAGTCGCCGGTTTTCGCGTCCTTCCGGACGAACCCCGTGATCTGTTCCGTGACCGTCACGTCGGCGAACCGGACGGGAACGTCGGGCCGCGCCGTGAGCGCGCGCTCGTCGAGGTCCTCGTTCACGACGATGTCCTTCTCGGAGAGCGGCTGGGTGTAGTAGTCGGCCCACGACGACTGGAGTTCGGCCACGTCGCGGTCCAGATCGAGGCTCGTGACCTCGTAGGTGCGCCCCTGCTGGTGGTAGATCGCGCCGGGGTGGGCGTCCCGGAGCGCGTCGCCGAACCCGAGCGAGGCGATCGTCTCGTTGCGCGAGCGGTCGACCAGATCGATCTCGCGGTCGCCGGCGGTCCGCAGGCTCACGGCCTGTTGCGGGCTCTCCGACCCGGCGTGGGTCCACCGAATACCGTCGGCGACCTCCCGCCTGTCGAGGACGCCGCGCTCTGTCAGGTCCGCGACCGCGCCGGGGAACGAGGGGCCGAAGAACCGCTCGTCGTCGGGCGAGAGCCAGCGCTCGTCGGCCGCGCAGGCGACGTGACCGGGGAGGAGCCGGTCGTTCTCGGGGTCGCAGATGGCGTCTTCTGGCGGGGCCTCGAAGAAGTCCGCCGGCGTGCGCATCAGGTACTGGTCGAGCTGGTCTTCGCCGCCGACCATCACGACCAAGGCCGGGTCGTCGCCCCGGCCGGCGCGCCCCGCGCGCTGATACGCCGACATCCGCGTGCCGGGGTAGCCGTCGAGGATGACGGCGTCGAGGCCCCCGACGTCGACGCCGAGCTCGAGCGCGCTCGTCGACCAGACGCCCCGGAGGTCGCCGGCGTGAAGCGCGCCCTCGATTTCGCGGCGGCGGTCGTCGCTCAGGGCGGCCTGATACGCGCCGACGTTGGCCGCGAGGTCGCGTTCGCCCCGCTCGCGCAGGTCGCTCGCGCTGTCGGTCGCGTACTGCTCCGCGGTCTGTCGGGCGCGGGTGAACGCCAGCGTCTGCTGGCCCGCCGTCACGAGGTCGACGAGGAGCCGCTTGCTCTCCGTGTGGCTCGACTTTCGGCGACCGCTCCCGCGCTCCTGCCAGTCGTCGTCGTACTCCGGGGGGTTCCACAACACCCAGTCGCGCGGGCCGCGCCCCGACGCGTCCTCGTCGACGAGCGCGATGCCGTCGGGGTCGCGGCCGGTCACGGTCGCGACGTGTTCGACCGGGTTGTTGATCGTCGCCGAACAGCAGACGAACTGCGGGCGCGACCCGAACTGCTCGCAGGTTCGTGCGAGTCGCCGGAGCGTCAGCGCGACCTGCGAGCCGAACACCCCGCGGTAGCGGTGTACCTCGTCGATCACGACGTACTCCAACGAGCCGAAAAACCAGTCCCAGAGCCGGCTCGCGTAGGGGAGCAGCGCGTAGTGGAGCATGTCCGGGTTCGAGAGGAGGACCGTCGGCTCGCGGTCGCGCACGTCGCGCTTTTCCGACTGCGAGAGCCGCCCGGTGTACGACTCGACTGAGACGCCGCTGCCGAAGCCGAGGCCGTGCGCGAGGTCGCTCAGGCCCTCCTCCTGGTCGGCGATCAGCGCGTTCTGGGGGCCGATGTAGAGGGTCCGCCCGCCGCGGTCCATCGCGGCCTCGAACGCCGGCACGGTGTACGCCAGCGACTTCCCGCTCGCCGTCTCGGTGGCGAGGACCACGTCGTCGCCGTCGCGGACCGCCTCGATCGCGTCGGCCTGATGGCGATAGAGCCGGTCGATCCCGTCTTTCGCGAGCGCGTCGGCCATCCGGGGCGCCAGATCCACGTCGCGGTAGGCGGGCTCGCGCGCGGGAAAACGGCGGTGCTCCGCGATCTGTCCCTCGTAGAAGGGGCGGTTCCGGAGCCACTCGATGGCGTCGTCCACAACGACAATGGTGAGGGGTCGATCGAGGGTAATCGTTGTGGTTGCACCGGCGACGGAGCAGACGTCAACCGGCAGCGTCTGAAGCGTCGGCTCCGGGGAGTGAGATGCTGACCACGTTTCCCCGAGGGGAGTTCTCCGAAAAGGAGAGTTCGCCGCCGAGAGAGTCGACGCACCACTGCATCACCCACAACCCGACCCCGGCGCCGTGATACGTGCTGGTCGTCTCCACGTCTTCGTTGAGAACCGCGGTCTCGACGTCCGGGATCGGTGGCCCGTTGTCGCGGATGCGGACTCGCCCGTGACCGGTCTGTTGACAGGATTCGACGCTGACCGTCACCGTCTGTACGTCGCGGTCGTTGTGTTCGATGGCGTTTCGCACCGCGTGCTCCACCGCGTAGCGAATCCCCTCATCGGCGATGACCCAGACCCGTTCCGGCGCTTCGAGCGAGATGTCGGCGTCGGGGTACTCGTGCCGGATGTCGTCGACGAGCGAGCGGACCACCGCTCGAAGGTCGGTCGGGGAGCGCTCCGTCGCGGTCGGTTCGGCGATCTGTTCGATCTGCTTGACCGACTCGCTGAGTCCGCCGACCTCGCTGGTGATGTCGAGGACCGTCTGGATCTCGCGTTCGAGCGTGTCGTCCTCGACCGCCTGTCGGATGCGGTCGGCGTATCCCATGAGCACGTTCGTCTTGTTCCGGAGGTTGTGTCGGACGATCCGACTGAGAAGCCGGAGACGACGCTCGCGAGTCCTGTACGCGGTGATGTCCTGTACTTCGGCAAGGACGCACTGTACGCCGCTAATCTCGGTCGCCTTGAGATTGACCTGGATCCAGCGCAACTCGTCGTTTGCGCGCTGTATCTGCCACTCGAACGACTGGGGATCGCCGTCTGCCGCCTGAGCGATCAGACGGGAGGCCTTCTCCTGCGTAAATCGCGTCGAGGGCGCCGTGTAATCTTCGACGGTCATCGTTCGGAGTTCCGCGAGCGAATACCCGTACAGTTCGGTGAGCCGAGCGTTCGAGTCGAGGATTCGTTCGCCGCTCGTGTCGTGGAGGTTGATACCGACGTCCAGGTCGTCGAACGCTTCCGGCAGAGAAACCTCCCCTGGCTGTCCCATAGATAGCGTTTCGTGGTGGTGCGTATATAGCCGTTCACCAACGCCACGAAAATGCGCACACCTGACAGCCAAGCGTTCTGTCGTGGTGGCCCTATCGAGACGGCCACCGCCCCTCGCAGCGACTTGGAGGCCGCGCGAGGGGACACAGCGAGAGCCGTGATGAGGCCGGGTACCATCCCCCCGACCGCGTGGGGTTCCTGACCGTCACGCCGCTCGGAGGAGGGGGTCGGCGTACTCGACGAGCACGTCGGCGACCGTCTTGAGTACGACGAGCACGACGAGCGCGAACAGCGGGGACCCCAAGGTGACGGCCCCGAAGCCACCGATGAGGACCGCGTAGTGAAGCACGAGGAGCCGTGGAAACACCGCGAACACCTGGGCGACGGGGGCGGTACGCTCCCAGGCGCCACCAGCGAGAAAGCCCAGGCCAAAGGAGAGCCCGTGGCTCAGGGCCATCGCGCCGACGGCGGGCAGGAGCGTCGGCAACACGGCCAGCGGATCCCAGCCAAGCGGTTCGAAGGCGAACCCCGGGAGCAAGAAGAGCGCTGCACCGTGGATCACCCAGAGGGGGCCGTATTGGAAGCAGAACAGCGCCACGGCCCCGAACCGGACGTTGCTCGTCCCGGCGCCGGGCCCGGTGTATCTGTCGAACCCGAACAGCGCGCCCAGGCCGGTATCGGTCGGATCACCCATGGCCAGCAACACCCGAACCACGGTGAACACGCCGACGACGGCCGCCTCAAGCCAGTACAGCAACAGCAGGTCAAGCGCCTGCCACCCGAATGCGAACACGCCGACGATGGGTATCACGTTGGCGAGTAGCAGTCCTATCAGGGCAACGAGAGGCGAGAGACGCACGAGAGAGACAGTCTATCGGCGGATATAATCTCATCGGGAGTAACAGAACAGTTGACCGATCGGAAAGCGTGTTCGGCCGCCGAGACGCGCCCTTCAGCGACCCGCTGTTTCAGACGCCGCGTGTCTGGAGGGAGGGCGTCAACAGAGCCGTTAGGATGGAGCGACGCGGGGGAACTCGTGGCTGGGCTTCCTTCTGTCCACAGCGTCAGTCCCGAATCAGTACGATGCCGTCGCGAAACACCGAGTGGTTCGGGATCACGTGGTCTTCGCCCCCGGCCTCGATGTGCGTCACGAACAGGTCGACCTCCTGGACGATGCCGCGCTCGCCGGCGACTTTCACCTCGTCGCCGATGCCGTACGGCTGGCGGAGCAGGAGGAAGACGCCGGCGGCCGCGCTGGCGATCAGGTCTTTCAGCCCCAGCGCGGCGAACAACACGACGGCGAACGCGTACGCCGCCAGCAACACGACCAGCGCGAGCGTCTGCACGCCGACCTGTCCGAGCGCGACGAGCGCGGCGACGTAGACGATGCTGTACTTGACGATCGGCGGCAGGACGCCGAGTTCCGGGAGTTTGATCCCGCGGAGCCGCTCGGCGACGAGGAGTTCGGCTTTGTCGCCGATGACGACGCCGACGATGAGGACGACGACCGCGATGAACACGCGAGGGAGGAACGCGGCGACGCCGGCCCAGAACTGCTCGAGGTAGTTGACCTCGGCGACGGTCATCGCGGCGATGACGGCGACCGCGACGATGAAGTAACTCGACAGGCTCGCGAGGATCCGCACGGTCGACGTGTCGAACTCGCGGGCGGTGCGCTCGAAGGCGGTGCCCTCTATCACGTCGGGGACGCCGGCGCGAGTCAGCAGGCGGCGGTTGATCACGCCGACGACGTACGCCGCCACCAGTCCGAAGAGGAGGACCAAGAGCGCGAGCCAGATCCGCTCGGGGACCGCCGAGACGACCCCGGAGAGGGAGGTCGGGACCGCGGACATGGGTCAGTACTCCTCCGGATCGATCTCCAAGACGAGTTCGCCGGCCTTGAACGCGCGGACGAGCCCGTCGGACTCCGAGAGGACGATGGCCGTCGCGTTCGTGTCTCGGGTGATCGCGCCGCCGGCCATGTGGCGCGCGCCGAGCCCCTTCGGGATGTCGACCCCCTCCGCGCCCGGTTCGAGGTAGCGGTACGCGGAGACGATCTTCCCCGAGTCGGAGACGACGAAGGCGCCGTCGAGCCGGGAGAACTCCTTGAGCATGACGTTGACGATGGGGTCGCCGACGTGGACGTGCGACTTCTCGAAGGGGTTGTACGACAGCGGGCGGGACTTGTTCATCACCTTCCCCGCGTCGCCGACGACGAACAGGGCGCCGACGGGTTTCCCCTTCTGTCCCTTCTGTCCGAGTTCGATGGCGACCTCGAACACGTCGCGGATCACGCTGGGCTCGGCGCGGGAGTCGACGAAGAGGCCGTAGATCCCCGTGTGAACCGTCTCGTCGACGGTGACGCGGATCACGCTGTCCGGACCGCCGTCGAAGACGGAGGCGACACAGACCACCTCGTCGCCCGCCGAGACGAGGTCGGCGTCCATCGCGCCCTCGATGCCGAACCGAATTCTGTCCTTGACGTTGTCGAAGGGGAGCGGCAGCTCGACGAACACCTCGGCGTCGACATCGTTGTCGGGCGCGATGACGACGACGTCCGTGTCGTCGCCCTCGAACCGATCGAAGAACGAACTGGTCGGCGAGAACAGCAACACGGCGTCTGCGTCCGAGACGAGATCGGACAGATGATCGGTGAGCGAGGCCATTGCCACAAAAACTCTCGGGCAACGTATAGTCGTTGCGTCGGCGTCATACGGGCGTCTGACGCGTTCTGTCGGGAGTCGCCTGCCGCGGCGCGGTCCGTCCGTCGCCCGCGCGACTTTTATCCGGGAGGCGAGTACGGGGCGGCGTATGGCGACCCGCGACGCCCTCTGGAGGTACCGCAACGAGTTCGGCGACGCCTTCGGGCGGACGTACTTCCGGCGGTTCGGGCCGGGCGTGGCCTCCAGCGTCGGCCTCGGGACGTACCTCGGCGCCCCCACGCCCGCCGTCGACGCGGCCTATCGCGAGGCGATCGAACTCGCGCTCCGCTCCGGGATCAACCACGTCGACACCGCGGTCAACTACCGATGCGGGCGCGCCGAGCGCGTCGTCGGCGAGGCGGTCCGATCGTCCCCCGTCGACCGCGAGGCGGTCGTCGTCGCGACGAAGGGCGGCTTCCTCCCGTTCGACGGCGAGCGACCGGACGACCCCGCCGCGTACGTCCGCGAGCGGTTCGTCGAACCGGGGCTCGTCGCGCCCGACGCGCTCGCGAACGGGTCACACGCGATAGCGCCGGCGTACCTGGAGTGGTCACTCGACCGCTCGCTGGACCGGCTCGGCCTCGATTCGGTCGACTACTTTTATATCCACAATCCGGAGACGCAGCTCGCGACCCGCTCCCGCGAGGCGGTGTACGACCAGCTGTCGGCCGCCTTCGAGGCGCTCGAACGACGGCGTGCCGCGGGCGACGTGGGCGCGTACGGCGTCGCGACGTGGGACGCGTTTCGCGTCCCCGAGGGCGCCGACCGGTACCTCTCGCTCGCCGAGGTCCTCGCGCGGGCCGAGGCCGCTGGCGAAGCGGTCGGCGACGACGACGGCCACGGATTCGAGGCGATCCAACTGCCCTTCAACGTCGCGATGGCGGACGCGTTCACGCGCCGGAATCAGCGGCGCCCGGACGGTGACGACGGCGACCGGGTCTCCGCCCTCGAACTCGCCCACGAGGCCGACCTCTCCGTGGTGACGAGCGCGAGCATCGGCCAGGGCGACCTCGCGAGCGAGGGGTCGATTCCGACCGAGGTCGACGCGACGCTCGCGGGCGAGACGCCGGCCCAGCGAGCGCTCAACTTCGCCCGGAGCGCGCCGGGCGTCACCTCGTCGCTCGTCGGCGCGAGCGACCTCGACCATCTCCGCGAGAACGTCGCGGCCGGAACCTTCGACCCGCTCGGCGCGTCGGCGTTCGACGCGGTGTTCGAGTGAGGCGGTGAAAGCGACGGGCCGTAGCGAAAAGGAGGTTTGCGGGAGGGCAGTTCGGCGCGAAGCCGCCGTCAGCGGAGCTCTTTGAACTTCGTTCCGCACTCGGGGCAGACGCGAACCGAGAACACTTCGTCGGGGTCGTTCTGCTTTTTTAAGACCTGCTCGCACTCGGCGCAGTTCAGTCGCTCGTACGTGTCCTTAAATAAGTCGCCGTCGCGAAGGCCCTTCCGCGTCGATTTCATACTCCGAGTTGAACACGTGGCGGTATAAAAACCCCGTCCGACGCCAGTCAGACGCGTCGCTTTCGCAACCCTTGTCTCCCGGCGCCGTCAACTCCGCTCGTGTCACGGACTCGGCTGTTCGGATCGCTCTGTGCGCTGGTCTTCCTCGTGAACTTCGCGCGAGTGGTGTTCGCACCCCTCGTGGGACAGTTCATCACCGAGTTCGCTATCGGCGAGGGGACCGCGGGGCTCATCGTCACGCTCGCGTGGCTCGGCTCTGCGGCCCCGCGGCTCCCGGCGGGCTGGGCGCTCACGCGCTTCTCGCGGCAGTTCGTCATCCTCGTCTCCGGCGCCATGCTGACGCTCGGCGCGCTCGGCGTCGCGCTCGCGCCGGGAGTGCCGACGCTGATGACCGCCGCGTTCGCCATCGGCCTCTCGTCCGGCGTCTACTTCGTCGCCGCCAACCCGTTCATCGCCGAGCTGTTCCCCCGGCGCGTCGGCCGCGTCATGGGCGTCCACGGCATGGCGAGCCAACTCGCCGCCGTCGCCGCCGCGCCCGTGGTCACGGTCGCCCTCTGGTACGACTGGCGGCTCGCGTTCTACGGGCTCGCCGCCGTCGCCGCCGCCTCCACCGCCATCTTCGTCGCGCTCGCGCGGCGTACGGACCTGCCCGACGCGGGCACGAGCGACACCGACTTCCTCGCCGGGGCGTTCTCGGAATGGAAGCTGATCCTCGCCGGCGTCGTGCTGATGGGGCTCACGGGCTTCGTCTGGCAGGGCCTGTTCAACTTCTACGAGCTGTACATGGTCGATAAGGGGCTCCCGCCGACGACCGCCCGGAACCTGCTGACGGTGATCTTCGCCGCCGGCGTCCCGGCGTTCCTCGTCTCCGGGGACCTCGCCGACCGGCTCCCGCACGTCCCGTACCTCCTCGGTATCGTCTCGACGTTCATCCTCGGGACCGTCTTCGTCGTCGTCTCCTCCGGGCTGGTCGCGGTGATCGCCGCCAGCGTCGTCGTCGGCTTCGCCATCCACATGCTGTTTCCGGCGGGGGACACCTACCTGCTCGCGTCGCTGCCGGACGAGTCCAGGGCGTCGGCGTACGCCGTCTTCTCCGCGGGGATGATGACGATGCAGGCGGCCGGGTCGTGGGTCGTCGGCGAGGCCATCGAGGCCGGCGCCGGCTACGACGCGGTGTTCCTGGCGCTCGCCGGCGGCCTCGCGCTCGTCGTCCTCGCGTACGCCGGGCTGGAGTACGTCGGGCGCGTGCCGGGCGGCGCGGCGGGGACGGAGCCCGCGGTCTGACCCCGCCGGTCGACGGCGACGAACCGGTCGCGGCGGATCGGGGGTATCGGACCTATTTAGGGCGTCCCGCCCGTGGTAACTGCTACATGGAGTACGTACAAGAGCGCGTGACGACCCTCCACGCGTTGACCGACCACCGGCCGGCCGCGCCGACCGGCCGCGCGGCGGTCGTCGTGCCGATGACGGAACGCGAGTACGGGACGCTCGCGGCCGACCGGGTCCTGACGGCGCTGGAGACGGTCGACCCCGCCCGCGTCGTGGTCCCCCTCCGGGCCGCCCCCGACCGCGTCGGCCCCTTCGCCGACTGGCTCGACGGCTTCGACGTGGACGTGGAGACCCTCTGGTGTGGCGGACCGCGCCTCACGGAACTGCTCGCGAACCGCGGGCTCGACGGGAGCCGGGGAAAGGGCCGCGACGTGTGGCTCGGGCTGGGTCGCGCGCTCGACGAGGAGTTCGTCGTCGTCCACGACGCCGACACCAAGACGTACTCGCCCGCCTTCGTCTCCCGGCTCCTCTTCCCGCTCGCGAACGGCCACGAGTTCTCGAAGGGGTACTACGCCCGCGTCGAGGATAACTCGCTGTACGGCCGGCTGTTCCGGCTGTTCTTCCGACCGCTGGTCCGCGCGCTCGGCGACGCGACCGAGCGCCGCGAACCGGGTATCATGGAGTATCTCGACGCGTTCCGTTACGCGCTCGCCGGAGAGTTCGCGGCGACGACCGACCTCGTCTCGCGGTGCCGCATCCAGCGCGGGTGGGGGTTAGAGGTCGGCACGCTGGGGGAGGCGTTCGCGCACGCCGGCTTCGCGGAGAGCGCGCAGGTCGACCTGGGACGGTACGAACACGACCACCGCTCCGTCGACGGCCCGACCGGCCTCGCCGACATGAGCCGGGCGGTCGGCGCGGCGACCCTCCGAGCCGTCGAGGGCGCCGGCGTCGACATCGAGTACGACGCGCTCGCCGACCGCTACCGCGAGGCGGCCGACCCTCTGGTCCGCGGCTACGAGGCGGACGCCGCGTTCAACGGTCTCGACTACGACCGCGCGGCCGAGCGCGAGCAGGTCGAGACCTACGCCGACGCGCTCGGCGAACCGGGCCCGGACACCCGCCTTCCGGCGTGGCGAACCGCGCCCGTGACCCCGAGCGAAGTGGCTGACGCGGCGCAGGCCGACCTCGCGGCGGCGCGGGAGTCGCACGCCGACGCGGCCGCACGCCCGCCGGGGGAGTCCGACCGACACCAGTCGGCCGAGGAAGCGCCCGAGACCGGGACGGGAGAGGACTGATGAGCGACGCGCCGAGCGTCGCCGCGCGCGACGACCTCGCCGGCGTCGTCGACCTGTTCGAGTGGCTCACCCGCGAGGAGCTGTCGCGGGCGCTCTCGGAGCTCGCTTTTAAACAGCGGGCCGAAACCGACGAGGCGGCCATCGCCGCCGCCATCGACCTCGCGGTCGCGGAGTACGCCCTCGTTCCGGCGCCGCCGGGGTCGCTCTCGGAGTCTGCGGGCGGCGGCGACGCGACGGAGCCGGTCGACCCGACAGGCGACGCCGACGCCGACGGCGTCGCGCTCGCGGTCGGCCCGGCGGCGTTCCCCTCGCTGCCGGCGGACGCCGAGGACCTCCCGCACATCCTCGACGTGCCCGACCGCGACGTGGACCGGGAGCTGCTCGCCGAGGCGGTCGTCGAGCGCCTCTCCGCCGACGCGGTCGCCGCCATCGGGGCGAACGACGCGGCGCGGTTGGAGGTCCTCGCCGACGTGACCTACGACATCGAGGCGTGGGCGCCCGTCGACGCCGGCGACGTCCGCGAGCGGATCGTCGCCGAACTGGACGGCTGACCCCTCGGAAGCCGGTTGCTTTTCGACGCCCCGATGTCGTATCGACACCGATTCGCAGGCATATCTTTAATGGCCGCCAGAGTGTCATTGACGACGATTATGAAAAAACTGATCAACGATCCGGACGACGTCGTCGACGAGATGCTGGACGGAATGACCGCGGCGTATCCGGACCGGCTCCGACGGGTCCCGGACACGCAGGTCCTCGTCCGGAGCGACGGGCCGGTCGAGGGGAAGGTGGCGCTCGTGACCGGCGGCGGAAGCGGTCACGAGCCGACTCACGCGGGCTACGTCGGCGACGGAATGCTCGACGGGGCCGCCGCGGGCGACGTGTTCTCCTCGCCGACCGCGGACGAGTTCGAGGCGCTCATCCACGCCTGCGACGCCGGCGACGGCGTGTTAGCGATCATCAAAAACTACGAGGGCGACGTGATGAACTTCGAGACCGCCATCGAACTCGCCGAGATGGAGGGCGTCGAGGTCGAGAGCGTCGTCGTCGACGACGACGTGGCGGTCGAAGACTCGCTGTACACCTCCGGGCGCCGCGGCGTCTGCGGGACCATCCTCGTCCACAAGGCCGCCGGCGCGAAGGCCGCGGCGGGCGGAGACCTCGCCGAGGTCAAGCGCGTCGCCGAGAAGGTGATCGACAACGTGGGCACGATGGGGACCGCGCTCACGTCGTGTGTCACCCCCGAGAAGGGCGAACCGACCTTCGATCTGGGCGACGACGAGATCGAATTAGGGATCGGGATCCACGGCGAACCGGGAACCGAGCGCACCGAGACGATGAGCGCCGACGAGATAACCGAGGCGCTGACCGAGGCCGTCTTAGAGGACCTCGACCTGCCGGACGGCCAAGAGGTGCTCACCATCGTCAACGGGATGGGCGGCACCCCCCAGATGGAGCTGTTCGTCGTCAACCGGCGGCTCCAGGAACTGCTCGGCGACCGCGGGCTGGAGACGTGGGACGCGTGGGTCGGCGACTACATGACCTCGCTCGACATGGCGGGCGCGTCGGTCACCGTGTGTGCCGTCGACGACGAGCTGAAGGAACTGTTCGGCGCGCCGGCGGACACTCCGGCGTTCGCTCGGACCCGATGAGCGACGGCGATTCCGCCGGCGCCGCCGTCGTGGCGGTCGTCGAAGCGGTCGCGGCGCGGATCGAGGCGGAGCGCAGCCACCTGACCGAACTCGACTCGGCCATCGGCGACGCGGACCACGGGGGGAACATGGCGCGGGGGTGGGCCGCGGCGGCCGACGCCGCCCGCGACCTCGACGATCCGGACGCTCAGACCGTCTGCAAGACGGTCGGCAAGACGCTCATGAGCGAAGTCGGCGGCGCGTCCGGCCCCCTCTTCGGCGGGTCGCTCGTGTTCGCGAGCGCCGAACTCGACGACGGCCTGACTCCCGAGAGCGCGGTCGCGTTCGCCGAGACCTACTTAGAGAAGGTCCAGGACCGCGGCGACGCGACGGTGGGCGACCAGACGGTGGTCGACGCGCTCACCCCCGCCGTCCACACGTTTAAAAAGTCGATCGAGACGGACGACCTCCCGCCGCTCGAAGCGCTCGCGAAGGCGGTCGACGCGGCCGAGCGCGGCGTCGCGTTCACCGTCCCGATCCGGGCGAAGAAGGGCCGTGCCTCCTACCTCGGCTGGCGCTCGGTCGGGCACCAAGACCCCGGCGCGACGAGCGTGCTCTACATCCTCGAAGAGGTGCTTGCGGTCGCCGCGGAGCAGATGGACGCTGCGGTCCCCGACGTTGACGCGACCTCGCCGACGATCCCGGACGACGCCGACTCGGAGGACGAGGCCTGATGGTCGGGCTCGTCGTCGTCTCGCACAGCGCGCGGGCGGCCGAGGGCATCGTCGAAGTCGCCGCCGAGATGGCCGGCGACACCCGGCTCGAACCGGTCGGCGGCGACGGACAGGGCGGGATCGGTACCGTCCCGGACGCCATCGGCGACGCCATCGACGCGGCCGACGACGGCGACGGGGTGGTCGTCCTCGTCGACCTCGGCAGCGCGGTGATGAACGCCGACGTCGCCGTCGAGTTGAGCGACGCCGAGGCCGTCATCGCCGACGCGCCCGTGCTGGAAGGCGCGGTCAACGCGGCCGTCGCGGCGACCGACCCCTCCGCCACGCTCGACTCGGTTCGCGAGCAGGCCGAGGCGGCTCGGGGAATGGAGAAACTCTGATCGGGGCGGCCCGAGCGACGGTTAGTCGCGGTCGAGCCCCAGCACGTCGACGACCTCGGCCCGCGTCTCGCAGGCGAGCGCCTCGTCGGCGCGGGCCCGCGCCGCCGCCGAGTCTATCTGGCGGATTCGGGTCTTTACCGCCGGGACGGTCACCGCGCTCATGCTGAGCTCGTCGAGCCCGAGCCCGACGAGGAGTTCGGTGAGCGCCGGATCGCCGGCCATCTCGCCGCACATCCCGACCCACGCGTCGGTCTCCGCCGCGGCCGACGTCGTCCGGTCGACGGCGCGTAACACCGCCGGATGAAGCGGGTCGTGGTACGCGGCGACCCCGTCGTTCTCGCGGTCGGCGGCCATCACGTACTGCGTGAGGTCGTTCGTCCCGATGCTCAGGAAGTCGACCGTGTCCGCCAGTCGGTCCGCGAGGAACACCGCGGCCGGGGTCTCGACCATCACTCCCACGTCGGGTATCGCGTGGGCGACGCCCTCCGCTTCGAGGTCGGCGGCGACCGCGTCGACCGCCGAGAGCGCCGACTCGACCTCCGTCATCCGCGAGACGAGCGGGAACATGACCGCGAGGTCCGCGTCGCCCCCGTGGGCCGCCGCGCGCAGCAGCGCCCGCAGCTGCGTCTCGAAGAGGTCGCGGTGGTCGTCCAGCGAGAGCCGGATCCCGCGACGCCCGAGGAAGGGGTTCGACTCGGCGGGGAGATCGAGGTACGGCACCCGCTTGTCGCCGCCGACGTCAAGCGTCCGGACCACGACCTGCTCGCCGGGGAACGCCGACAGCGCGGCCGTCACGGCCTCGTACTGCTCCGCCTCGGTCGGGGGCGACTCGCGGTCGAGAAAGAGGAACTCCGTCCGGAACAGCCCGATTCCGTCGGCGCCGCGCTCGGCCGCCGGGGCGACCTCCGCCTCGCTCCCGACGTTCGCGGCGACCGTGATCGGAGCACCGTCTGCGGTCGACACGCGGTCCGGGACCGGGGTCGTCGCCGCCGTGTCCGCTTGCTCGCGAGTCGCCGCGTCCGGACCGACGACGACTCGCCCGTCGGTCCCGTCGACGAGCAGGTCGGTTCCGGCGTCGACATCGCGGAGCGACTCGCCGACGCCGACGACCGCCGGGATCGAGAGCGACCGCGCGATGATGGCCGCGTGGGCGGTTCGCCCGCCGGTGACGGTCGCGATGCCCGCGACGGCCGCCGGGTCGAGCGCGGCGGTGTCGCTCGGGGTGAGCCGCTCGGCCAGGAGCACCGTTCCCGGCGGGAGGTCGGCGATGTCGGTCCCCGGCGCGGCGTCTAACAGGGCACGGAGGAGCCGGTCTCGCACGTCTCGCAGGTCGTCGGCGCGCTCGGCCATCGGCCCGTCGAGCGACTCGAACTGTTCGATCGCGGCCGCGAACCGATCGCTCACGGCGTGCGGCGCCGGCGTCCCCTCGGCCACCGCCGCCTCGATGTCGTCGACGAGCTCCGGGTCGTCGAGGAACTGCTCGTGGGCCTCGAACACCGCCGCCTCCTCCTCGCCGACGCGCGCCGCCGCCCGGTCGCGCGCCTCGCGGATGTCGTCGCGAACCGCGTCGCGGGCCGCGTCGAACCGGGCGCGCTCCGCGTCGCCGTCGACGGTCGCGGGGGCGGGGCGCTCGGGGAGCGTCAGGTCGGCCTCGGGCCGATACCAGCGCGCGGTCCCGACGCCCGAGAGGGGCGTGCTGCCCACGCCGGTGAGCGTCCTCACGGCGTGTCACCGCCGTCGGCGCCCTCGGGTCGGGCATCGCTCTCACCGCCCGCTCCGTCGACCTCGCTCGTCAGTAGGTCGCAGACGGCGTCGAGCGCGTCGGCCGCGTCCGCGCCCTCGGCGACGACGCGGACGGACTCGCCGTGACCGACGTTCAGCCCGCTCACGGAGAGCATGCTGTCGGCGCGGACGAGGCCGTCGTCGCCGTCGTCAGCGCGACCGATCGAGACGCTGGCGTCGAACCGGTTCGCCGTCTGCACCAGTTTCGAGGCCGGTCGCGCGTGGAGGCCCGCCTCCGGCACGACCGATACAGTGCGTTCCATGCGCCGAGGTAGGCGCGGCGGCGGCTTATAAGTGCGTTCGACGGGGCCCGCAGATCGCCCGCCCCGTCTCACTCGATCACGTCGACCACCTCGCCGTCGATCATCCGAGCGAGGACGACCCGCGACACGGTCGCGCGCTCGCGGACGACCCGCGCAACGGTTCGCGCCGCCGCCGCGTCGGCCGCGTCGTCGACGGCGTTCAGGAGGGGAATCACGGTCGCGCCCTCCGGGACGCCTCGTAGTCCGCCGTCCTCGTGAGCGAGGACCCGGCCGACGAGTTCGGGCGTGATCTCGTCGCCGAGCGCGGCGTCGGTGAGCGCCGCGACGCGCTCGGGGCGGTGGACGGTCTCGGCCGTCAGCGGCTCGCCGACCGCGCCGACGCTCGCGACCGGGACGACGCGGTCGGCGCCGGCCGGAACCTGTGGCTCGCGCTCGTTCGGCGCCTTTAAAAGTCGCGTCCGCGCGCCGTCGGCTTTCACGAGAACCGGGCCGTCGTGTGCCGCCCCGATATCGTCGACGACCGACGGGTCGTACCCCCGGTATCGGTCGTCGCGCTCGCGCTCCGGGACCAGACCGAGGGGGAAGGCGGCGTGCCGGTCGTCGAGGTCCCCCAGTGCGGCGACCGGGTCGCCGGTGACGCGCACCGCGGCGACCTCGCGGTCGAAGATCGGAATCCGGACCGTCGCGGTGAGCACGGCCCGGTCGAGGCGGTCGGCGAGCGCGTAGAGCGTGGTCTTCTTTCCGCCGGCCCCGACGAGACAGGTCGTCCCGTGCGCCGCGTCGAGGGCGGCGACGACGTCGTCCATGTCTCTCCGTCACGACCGGCGGCAGCGAAAAGCCGTCGGTCGGTCGAGTGAGTTCGCTCGGGTGGGTTCGGTCGGCCGACCGAGCGACTCCGGGTCGAGGCGGGGCCGACGGGTGGTTTAATCCGGCCCGCCCGCGAGGTGCGTCACGATGTCCGTCCCCGACCGAATGCTGCGCGTCGACCTCTCCGCGGAGCGCGTGCGCAGCGAGCCGGTCCCCGAGGCGTGGCTCGCGCGCTACGTCGGCGGAAAGGGGCTCGGCGCGCGCTACCTCTACGAGACTCCGCCGGGCGTCGACCCCTCGTCGCCGGCGAACCGGCTCGCGTTTCTCGTGGGACCGCTGACGGGGCTGCTGCCGGGCGAGCCGCGCTACGCGGCGGTGACGAAGTCCCCGCTCACGGGCGCGTTCCTCGACTCGTACGGGGGCGGGTCGTTCGCGGCCCGCCTCGCGGGGTCGCTCGGGGACCACCTCGGCGTCGTGATCGAGGGGGCGAGCGACGAGCCGGTGACCCTCTCGGTCGCGGACGGCACGGCGACGATCGAGTCCGCGGCCGACCTCTCGGGGCTCGATACGGCCGAAACCGACGCGCGGTTTCCGGACGCCGCGGTCGCCTGCGTCGGGCCGGCCGGCGAGGCCGGCGTCCGGTACGCGACCATCGCGTCCGACGGCGGGGACCACCACGCCGGTCGGGGCGGCGCGGGCGCGGTGATGGGCGCGAAGGGGCTCAAGGCGGTCGTCGCGCGCGACGCGGCGCCGACGGTCCCGGCCGCGCTCCGCGAGCACCGAGAGCGCGCCGAGGAAGCCTTCGCCGACAGCGACAGCGGGCGCTGGCTCGCCGCCGGCGACACGCTGGAGACGGTGGCGTTCGGCGACGAGACGGGGGTCCTGCCGGCTCGCGGCTGGCAGACCCGGCGCTTCGATGGAGCCGAGGGCCTCGGGGTGGCGGCGGCGACGGAGCGCGCGGTCGGTCGCGAGCGCCCCGACGACCCGGTGCCGGGCGGGTTCCGGGTCGCGGGCGAGAGGGGGAAAAGCGAGAGCGACGACCCCGCCGACGCGACGGAGACGACCGTCCCCCGCGGGGGCACACCGATCGCGCTCGGGGCGGGGCTCGGCATCGACGACTTCGACGCGGTGGCGGCGCTCGGGGGCGTCTGTGACCGACTCGGGCTCGACGTGATCTCTGCCGGGAACGCCGTCGCGTGGGCGGTTCGCGCGAGCGACGCCGGCGTGATACCCCCCGGCGACCGCGGGCTCGACGACGACCTCTCGTTCGGCGATCCGACCGCGGCGCGGCGCCTGATCGAGGACGTCGCGGCCCGGTCGACGCCCCTCGGCGACGCGCTCGCGGACGGGGTGGCGGCCGCCGCGGCCCGGTTCGGCGGGACCGACCTCGTCCCGACGGTGAAGGGGCTTGAGCTCGCGTCGTACGACCCCCGCGGCGCGGCCACGATGGCGCTGGCGTTCGCCACGGGCGACCGGGGCGGCTGTCACCGTCGCGCTCGACCGGTCGAGACCGAGGCGGTGGCCGACCCGCGGTGGACGCCGACCGAGCGCGCGGCCGTCGTCGCCGACGAGCAGGACCGGCGGGCCGCGCTCTGGTGTCTCGTCGGCGACGACTTCCTCGCCGAGAGCTTCGGACCGGACGCGGCCGCCGAGTGGCTCGCCGCCCTCGGCGACGAGCGCGACCCGGCCGACCTCCGCGCGCTCGGCGAGCGGGTGTGGACGCTCACGCGCTTGTACAATTTGCGAGAGGGGTTCGACCGGAGCGACGACGGGCTACCGGAGGCGCTGACGCATGGAACCGACGGGGGAGCCGAATCCGACGGCGAGGCGGGAGACGGTCTCGACCCCGAGGCGTTCGAGGCGCTCCTCGATCGGTACTACGCGTACCGGGGGTGGGACCGCGAGGGGCGCCCGACGGCCGAGCGACTCGACCGACTCGACATCGCGGATCTGCCCGACTCGGAGACGCCGGTTGGGTCGGCGGCGGAGCGGCCGGACGCCGGTCGCAACGACGACTGAAGGAGGGAAAACGGTCGCCGCGTTACGGGGCCGCCTGCTTCGTCGAGATCAGTTCGATCACGTCGCGGTGAGAGAGTTCGTGGTCCGCGCCGACCTGCCGACCGCTCCGGCAGTCGGTGCCGTGGAGGAGCCCCTCGCCGATGTCCGAGTGGATGTGGAACGCGAAGTCCTCGGTCGTCGACCCCTCCGGGAGGATAAAGCAGTCGCGGAAGACGCCCTTCTCGTCTTTGCTTCCGTTCGCGGAGCCGGGGAAGACGGCGATACAGTCGAGCACGTCGAAGACGGCCTCTTCGAGTGCGCCCTGCACGCCGGTGCCGTCGTACTCGTCGACGAACTCGGCTATCTGATCGAGGCCCGCCGCCTGCTCGCCGGAGACGTCGCCGACGACGTCGAACTCGCTTTCGCCGGGGCGGTAGTCGACGACGCCGGCCTCGTCGGCGTTTTTGAGCGCCTTCTCGGCGTGGGCGCTCGCCGGGACGAAAGAGAGGTGATCGTAGTCGGGGTCGGCCGTGATCTCGTCCCAGTTCGCCTGCGCTTCCGGCGTGTCCATCTTGTTCGCGGCGACGACCATCGGCTTCGTGCGCTTGCGGATCTCGCGCGCGAGGTCCCCCTCGTCCGTCTCGTCCCACGTCTCGGGGTCGAGTTCGAGCCCCTCCGCGAGGATCACCTGTTTCATGCGGTCTTTGTCGATGCCGAACGCCGACATCTGGTCGGCGAGCTCCGCCTCGATGGCCGCGTCCGCGCCGTGGTAGCGCGTCTCGAACTTCTCGAGGCCCTTGCGTAACACGTCGAGGTACCACTCGTCGAGTTCCTCTTCGAGGAAGTCGATGTCCTCGCGCGGGTCGTGGCCCTCGGTCGTCTCGCCCTCGATGTCCGTCTTGCCGGAGAAGTCGACGACGTGGATCAGCACGTCCGTCTCGTTGAGGTCGGTGAGGAACTGGTTGCCGAGCCCGCGCCCCTCGTGGGCGCCCGGAACCAGTCCGGCGACGTCGACGAGTTTCACGGGGACGAAGCGGGTGCCCTCGCGGCAGACGCCGACGCTCGGCGTACACGTCTCGTCGAACTCGGGGGCGGCACAGTCGACGCGGACGTACGCCTCGCCGACGGTCGGGTCGATGGTGGTGAACGGGTACGCGCCCTCGGGCACGTCGTTCATCGTCGCGGCGTTGAAAAACGTCGACTTCCCCACCGAGGGCTTGCCGACGAGACCGATCCGGTAACTCATTACCACCAGTGTGCGATCCACGGTAAAAAGCGATGCGAGAGGCGTCGTGGCGTGGGGGTCGGTGACGAGGAGGCGACCCTCTGAGCGGGCTCGTCGGGGGACGGCGGGTCGAACCGAGCGGGCGCGGATTAGGCGTCGCCGTCCGACTGTCCGGGCTCGCCGAGCGCCTCGATGGGAAGGACGTTCTGGAGCGCGATGTAGGCGTCCTCGGCGCTCTCGAACCGCTCCTGTGCGATGTCGGCCACCAGTTCGCCCAGGTCGGCGTCGCCGTCGGCGAACAGCACGGTGGTGTCGGCACACGACTCGGCGAGGTCGTCGCGGGCGGTGGGGAACGAGTGGTCGTTGAACTCGGCTTCGACGCGCGAGAGACGGACTTCGGGTGTCATTACCGCGGTATACTCTTGCAGAGACATTAAATACGCCTGTTCGGCACCTCTCCCGTTGGTTTGTGCCCCGAAGGGTGAATTCGACCGTACGATAAACCGGCAAGACGCGCAAAGAGTTATGCGCAGGGAGAACCGTGGTGTATGTGAGCAAATGACGTTATACGATCGGCTCCTCGTTCCGACCGACGGCTCCCCCGAGGGGCGGCGGGCGGTCGCACACGCCCTCGACCTCGCGTCGTTCCACGGAGCGGCCGTTCACGCCCTCTACGTCGTCGACACGGCGAGGTACGTGGGAACGCCGATGGAGCGCTCCTGGGAGGGGGTCGGCGACCTGCTCCGGGACGACGCGGCCGAGGCGGTCGCCGAAGTGGCGTCGTTCGCGGCCGCGACCGACATCGACGTGGAAACGGCGGTCGTCGAAGGGCCGCCGAGCGCGGCTATCGTCGACTACGCGGAGCGCACCGACTGCGATCTGATCGTGATGGGGACGCACGGCCGCGGTGGGATCAACCGGCTACTGCTCGGGAGCGTCGCGGAGAAAGTGGTTCGCGGAGCGACCGTACCCGTCCTCACGGTGCGGCTGACCGGCGAGGGGTCGGCGGCCGAGAGCGGGACCGCGAGCGCGACGCGAACGGATCCCGCGAGCGCGACGGACACCGCAGAGGCCGGCCGCGAACGCGACGCGTCGCCCACGCGAAAACCGGGCGGCGAAGGCGACGCGGGGGCGACAAGCGAGGGATGAGCGACGGCGCTCCGCTTATTCCCCGGCGTCGCGCAGGTGTTCGCAGTCGCCGGCGTGGACGCGCCGGGTCCCCTCGGCGGTCTCCACGACGAGTGCGCCGGGCGCTTCAACGTCGACCGCGGTGCCCGTCACCGGGCCGCCCGGCGTGTCGACGCGAACACGGCGCCCCAGCGTGCTCGCGAATTCGCGCCACGCCGGGAGGATTCGGTCCATCCGGTCCGGCGTCTCCGTGAGCGCCGCGAAGCGCTCAAGCAGGGTCGCGGCGAACCGCCGCCTGTCGATCGGTTCGCCCGCCTCGGCCGCGAGGGCGGCCGCGTCGGCGGGAAGCGCGTCGGTCGCGACGTTGGCGTTGACGCCGACCCCGGCGACGAGCCACGAGACCCGGTCGGCCTCTCCCTCCATCTCGGTGAGAACTCCGGCGACCTTGCGACCGCCTCGACCGCCGGCCTCGCTCGCAGAGTGGCCGACGAGAACGTCGTTCGGCCACTTGATGTGGGCGTCGACGCCGGCGTCCCGACAGGCCTCGGCGGTCGCGACCGCGGCCGCGAGAGTGAACAGGGGAGCGCGGGCCGGCGGCACGTCGGGGCGGACCGCGAGCGAGAGCCAGACGCCCCCGCTCGGCGCGACCCACTCGCGGTCTAAGCGGCCGCGGCTGCCCGTCTGCTCGTCGGCGACGACCGCGATGCCGTCGGCCCCTGCTGCCGCCAGTTCGCGGGCGCGCTCGTTCGTCGACCCGATCCGGTCGTGGTACTCGACCTCGTAGGGGGCGTCGAGCCCGAACTCGATGCCGGCCGCGGAGTAGCCGGGGGCCTCGGGCGCGACGTAGCCGTCCGGCGTCGACTCGACCGCGAACCCCTCCTCCCGGAGCGATTCCACCGCCTTCCAGACCGCCGCCCGCGACACGCCGAGGTCGTCGGCGAGGGCGGGGCCGGCGACGGGGCCGGCGGCGAGAGCGTCGAGCAGCGCGCGACGCGTGTCCATGTCGTCGGGGTCGGCGCGGACCCGCAAAGCCGTTCCGGGTCGGCGGCGCGTCGGGGGTGGACGCTGCCACAGGGCTATGTGCCCGGCGTCCGAACGTCGGATCGAATGACCCGAGACGCCGCCGAGACCGTGTCGCTGACCGTCGTCCACGGCGACGACCGGACGGAACTGTCGGTCGAGCCTGGGGCGTCGCTCCGGCAGGTCCTGATCGACGCGGACCTGTCCCCGTACGCCCCCGCGACCCGCCGGCTGAACTGCGGCGGCAGGGGGCTCTGTGCGACCTGCGGCGTCCGGATTCGCGACGAGTGTCCGCCGGACCACTGGCACGACCGGCTGGCGGCGCGGTTCGGGTACCCGCGGCTCTCCTGTCAGGTGACCGTCGAGGAACCCATGACGGTCGAACTGGTGGAGAAGGTGGTGTGGGGGTCGCGGGAGCGGTCGGACGAGGGCGCGTGAGCGGACTGCGGGCGAGCGGAGAGACGGGTGAGCGGCCGGAGTTCGGGCCACGACTCCCCTCGCCGAAGACACCGCGTTTCCGGTGAAACGAAGCGTGTTACCGAACGGCACGGGCCAGGGCGGACGGACGAGTCGCGCGTCGACTGCGGCACAAGACACAAGGTCTCAGGGGCGAACGCTCGGGTATGCAACCCTCCAAGGAACGCGAGGCGTCCACAGAGGACGTGACGGACGACCTCGATAGCCTCCTCGACGACGACCTCGCGGCCGACGAGCGCGGGGGTGAGGCGGACGCGGATTCGGCCGGGTCGAGCGCAGCGACCGCGACGGCAGACGACGGGGGCCGGATCGGGGTCGACGGGCGCTGGTTTTCGCTGAAATCGTTCGCGGTCGCGCTCGGTGCCGTCGCCGTCGGCGTGTTCGCGGGTGGTGCCATCCCGATCATCGGAGGGACCATCGGCTCCATCGGCGGTGTGTTCCTCGCCGCGTTCCTCCTCGGTGTGGTGTTCTCGGGGCGGCGATACGCGGAACTCGGCGTCGCCGGCGCGGCGGCCGGCGCGGGGACCGCAGTAGCAAGCGTCCTCGGCGTCGGGTTCCTGCCGATCGGTATCGACTACCTCCAGCAGTGGGGGCTCGCGCTGCTCGCCGTCGGCGGCGGTCTGGGACTGGCGGTGGCGCTCGTGGGCCACTACTTCGGCCGGGACCTGCGGGCCGGCCTGACCGCGGACATCGACTGAGTGGGGTCGGGGAGTCAGTGCGCCCGGAAGGGGTTCTCCACACCGACGTACGCGGCGATTTCGTGGCGTTCGAGCATCGCGAACCCGGCGAGGATCGCGACGAAGCCGACGAGCGCCTCCGCCTCGATCAGGCTGCCGAGCAGCGCCCAACTGCCGACCGCGGCGACGACCGGCTCCGCGTAGCCGACGAGGTGGAGCTGCGTCGGGCCGACCTCGTCGAGCAGCGCGAAGTAGATGAGGAAGGCGACGACGCCGGACAGCAGGGTGAGATACGACAGCGACGCCACGGAGGTGACGTTCCAGACGATCGCAGCGGGCGACTCGCCGAGCGCGGCGGCGCCGACGAAGAGCGCCCCGGCGCCGGCGACCATCGCCCAGCCCTGGAGCGCGGCGATCGGGAAGTCGGTCCGGAGCGGGCGGAGCAGCACCGCGCCGAGCGAGAACGAGACGGCGCCCGCGAACGCGAGGCCGACCCCCAACAGGGCGGCGCTGCCGGTCCCGGCGCCCAGCGGGTCGGCGATCACGACGACGCCGAGGATCCCGAGCGCGAACCCGCCGATTTCGACGGTTCCGAGCCGCTCGTTCGGGAGGACGAGCGCCGCGAACGTGGCGGTCAACACCGGAGAGAGGCTCACGATCACGGCGGCGACCGCGCCCGTGACGTGGAGTTCGGCGACGTACAACAGGCCGTGGTAGGCCGCGATGACGAACGCGCCCGCGACGGCGATACCGAGCCACTCGTCGCGGCGGCGGGGGAGGGTTCGCCCGCTCGTCACCGCGGCGAAGCCTAAGACGATGGCGCCGGCGATGGCGTATCGGACCCCGGCGAACAGAAGCGGGGGAAAGTAGTGGAGGCCGGCCTCGATGGCGACGAAGGAACTGCCCCACAGCGTCGCGAGGAGGACGAACGCCGCGACGATCGATTCGGGCGTGGAAATAACGTTCCGCAGATTCATTGAGTAAACCTTTGAAATTTCTGATGATAGTTAAATCATTCTTCGAAAACGGCGCGAATTGGAAATGAACAATCATACATACGAATTACTTGCAACTGCGTCTCGAAATAGCCTGAAGTCTTGAATCTCTGTGTAATTATATCGGTCGTAATATATAACAAACCGTCACTCGAATGGGGTGCATGGACGAGCGCGACGTGCGGCTGTTGAAGGCGATTTCGGATCTCGGCACCGGGAGTCCGGAGCGGCTTCACGAGGAGACCGACATCCCCGTGTCGACGATCCACTACCGGCTGAACAACTTGCGAGACGCCGGGGTGATCGAAAACGACCTCTACGATTTCGACCACGAGGCGCTCGGTCTCGGCGTCACCGTTATCGTCGAGGTGCTCGCCGACTACGAGGGCCCCTACGACGCGTTCGCCGAGGAACTGCTCGCGGTCGAAGGGGTCACGGAGGCCTTCTTCACCATGGGTGAGACGGATTTCGTCGTCCTCGCGCGGCTCTCCTCGTCGGACACCGTCGAACGGCTCATCAGCGACTTCGAGGCCATCCCGCAGGTCGAGCGGACGAACTCGACGTTTACCATCGCCACCCTGCGCGACGAATCGCGCGCGCCGGCGACGTACGACCTCGACACGCTGATCGAGGAGCTGATCGAGTAGCCGGCGGCCTCAGTCGGCGAGCGACGGGCCGACCGACCGCTCGACGTACAGGAGCGCGACGAGCCCGACGATCACGATCCCGTAGGCGAGGGCGGCGAAGAGCGCGTCCTGCGGCGTGGCGTACTCCGTGGTGCGGAAGATGATCACCTTCCGGACCATGGCGATGACGCCGGTGTATATCACCAGCCGGACGATCCGGCGGGTGTTGCTCTGTTCGATGTAGGCGACGACCGTCTGGTACACCTCGACGATGATCAACAGGAGCAGGCCCGTCTCGATGAACCCGATGACCACGTTCGGGTCCGTGATCTCTCCGGTCGGGACGGACTCCGCGATCTGGAGGGCGAGGTCGACGACGCCGATCCCGAAGAGGAGCGCGAAAAGCGCCGCTGCCGCGAGTTCGACGCCGTGGACGAACCAACTCGTCGCGTCGGAGACCCGGTCGCTGCGCGAGCGCGAGACGGGCGCGCCGTCGGCCTCGGCGGGTGGACCCGAGTCGGTCGAGCGGTCGGTCGCGGGCGAGTCGTCCATCTGAACCCTCTCATACGACAGGAGGGCTCCGCGACACGTAAAGAACGGGGGCGACTATGTCTGGTCGCGGGTCGTCGCCGGGCGCGCGAGCGCGTTACGACCGCTTGCCGATCTCCTCGCGCAGCACGTCGGAGACGACCTCGCCGTCCGCCTTGCCGCGGAGCGCGCCCATCGCCTCGCCCATCAGCCCCGAGAAGGCGCCCATCCCCTCGGCTTCGATCTGGTCGGCGTTGCGCTCGACGACCTCGACGACGGCGTCTCGCACTTCCGCCTCGCTGACGCCGGACAGTCCCGCCTCCTCGACGGCCTCGGCCGCCGACAGCGACGGGGTCTCGGCGAGCGTCGTCAGCACCTCGGGTACGCCCTCCTTCGCCAGGTCGCCGTCCTCGACGAGATCGAACAGGGCCAGGAACTGCTCGTCGGTCAGGTTCTCGACGGGCGCGCCCTCCCTCCGGATCTCCGTGGTCGTCGACTCCAGCGTCGAGGCCGCGAAGGTGGGGTCGACGCCGCGGTCGACCGCCGTCTCGAACAGCGGGAAGCGCTGACCGAAGGCGACCTGCTCGGCGAGGCCGGCGTCGAGCCCGAACTGCTCGGTGTACCGCTCGGCCTTCTCGTCGAGCAGTTCCGGTCGCTCCACGTCGGACGGGTCAGGCTCGACCGGCGGCACGTCCGTCTCGGGGTACATCCGCGCCGCGCCGGGGAGCGGTCGGAGGTAGCGCGTGGTCCCGTCGTCGTTCGCGCCGCGCGTCTCTTCGGGGACGCCCTCGATGGCGGTCTCGGCGCGCTCGGCGGCCGCCTCGATGGCGAGGTCGGCGGTCTCCGGATCGGCGGCCACGATGGCGACGGCGTCGCCCTCGCCGGCGTCGACCGCGTCTCTGAGGGCCGCCACCTCGGCGTCGGTCACGCCGTAGGCCGGGAGTTCGTCGGTGTGGAAGATGCCGCCCGCGCCGTGGCGCTTCGCGTGGTCGGAGAGCTCGGTGCCCAGTCGGCGGTCAGGCTGTATCTCCCGGCCGACGAGGCCGTCGAAGCCGAAGAGGGGGACGGCGGTGACCTTCCCGCCGGAGTCGAGCGCGCCGCGGATGACCCCCGACTCGGTGTCGGCGAAGGTGTCGGTCACGTCGGAGACGCTCCCGACGCTCGCGTCGCGCTCGCGGAGTTCGTCGCGGATGTCGAGCAGTTCGGCCTGCCGACCGACCTCACCGCGGACGATGTCCTCGATCCCTTGGAGGTCCTGGACGCCTTTCACCTCGACGCGCGCGCCGTCGGCGATGGAGACGTTCACGTCCTGTCGGATCGTGCCGAGGCCGCGCTTGACCGCGCCCGTCGAGCGGAGCAGCATGCCGATTCGCTCGGCGGCCTCGCGGGCGCCCTCCGGGCTCCGGATGTCCGGGCCCGTGCCGATTTCGACGAGCGGGACGCCGAGCCGGTCGAGCGAGTAGACGACGCCCTCGTCGGTCTCTTCGACGCGTTTGGCCGACTCCTCTTCGAGCATGAGGTCCGCGATGGAGACGCGGCCCTCGCTCGTCTCGATTTCGCCCTCCTGACCGAGCAGGATGGAGCGCTGGAAGCCGGAGGTGTTCGAGCCGTCGATGACGAGTTTGCGCATGACGTGGGCCTGATCGACCACGGATAAGTCGAGCAGGTCGGCGATCTGCAGGGCGACGGCGAGGGCTTCGTCGTCGACGCGGCGGGGCGGCTCGTCGTCCTCTTCGACGAGGCAGGTGGTGTCGTAGCCGAGGTAGGTGAACTCGCGGTCGACGCGGCTCTCCTCCATCGCGGCGTCGTCGAGTTCGCCGAGTTCGCTCTTCGTCGGGTGGAGCCGACGAGTGATCGAACGGTCGGCCGCCTCGGGGTCGCGCTCGGTCGTCGGGGAGTCGCAGAACAGCTTCGTCGCCGTGTCGAGCTGCTGGTGGATCTCCAGGCCGGCGACGAGCCCCAGCTCCTCGTGGTCGTACTCGGGGGTCGCGTCCGTGCTCATTACGCCTCACTCCGACGGCGCGCGACTAAAAGGGTGGCAGTTCGTCGGGGCTGCGCCGACCGCAGAACGAGCGAATCGAATCGCGGAGCCGCCGCTCGTCGCGTAGCGGTCGAAAGGAATTATGCGTGGGTGCTGTCGTAGAGACAACACCGTGCATCGTGGGGGTGTGCCCCGTGCGATGCGTGGGACCGGATTTGAACCGGCGGACCTCTACAGGACAGCGCCCTCAACGCTGCGCCGTTGGCCTGGCTTGGCTACCCACGCTCGCGGTGTTCTGTCGCGTTCCCACGTACCCTTCCCCCAATTAAAAGCCCTTCCATTCGACCGGGCCGTGTCGGGCGTTGCCACCGATCCCAACGCCCGAACAGAACGCCCCGGCCCGCCGCAACCGGCACGCGTTTGGGGATGGCGCTCGTCCGTTCGCCTATGTCCGAGTGGGCCCGCGAGAACGTCCCGTTGCTGACCGCGCTGCTTTCGATCGCCGCCCTCGCGCTCGTGTTCGGCGCCGTCGGCGGCGTCATCCCGAGCGGCATCCTCCCCCGCGCGAGCGACGAGGTCCTGAGCGCGCTTCCGCACCTCAACGCCGTCATCTCCGCGACCGCCATCGCCACCATCCTGCTGGGGTGGCGCGCGATATCGCGGGGGAACGTCCGCCGCCACCGCGCGTTCATGCTGTCGTCGTTCGCGCTGTTCGTCGCGTTCCTCGTCAGTTACCTCTACCGGCTGATCCTCGTCGGGACCGTCGAGTTCCCCGGCCCCGAGGCGGCGTACACCTACCTCTACCTGCCCTTCCTGGCGATCCACATTCTGCTCGCGATCGTCTGTATCCCGTTCGTCTTCTACGCGCTGTTGCTCGCCGCGACACGACCGTACGCGGAGTTGTACCACACCCGGCACGCGCAGGTCGGCCTCGTCGGCGCGGTGCTCTGGCTGATCTCCTTTACCATGGGGATCGGCGTGTACCTGATGCTGTACCACGTGTTCTGATGGCGAAAAGATACTGACGGGGTCGATCGCGGCCGGCGTCAGGTGCGGGCGCTACTCCCTGTTGGCGCGCTTGTGCGCCGCGTAGAACAGCGGGACCAGCAGCGCGCCGGCGAACCCGAACCCGAGCGCGAGCGCCCCGATGTCGCCGGCACTGAGAACGCGACCGCCGGAACCGCTGCTTCCGTCGCCGCCGTCGCTTCCGTCGCCGCTTCCGCCGCTTCCGTCGCCGCTCCCGCCGCTGCCACCGCTGCCACCGCTCCCACCCTCGCCGGGCGTCACGAGGGTATCGTCGACCGAGCCGATGGCGACGGCGCCCTTCATTCCGACCGCCTCGTGGGGCGTACAGTAGTAATTGACCTCCGCGGCGTCGCTGAAGGTGTACTCGAAGGTGGTCCCCTCCTCGCCGACCGGGTCGCCGCTGTTGAACGTCTCGTTGTTCTCGACGACGTTGTGGTTCCCGCCCGCGCCGGTCCACTCCCAGACGACCGTCGTTCCGGGGTCGACGAGAATGGCCGCAGGACCGAACTTGAGGCCGTTCTCGCCCGCCCCGACCTCGACCGTGACCTCGTCTTGGCCGGTGTAGTCGTGCGTGCCGTCGTAGTTGTCGACGTCGCTCAGCCAGCCGTCGTACTGGGCCGCCGCGCCGCCCGTGCCGGCGGCAAGCCCGGTTGCGGCGGCGGCGCCCGCGGCGCCGGCCCGAAACAGCCCGCGGCGACTCATCGTCGTCTCGTCGGCGTCGGATGTCATACGTCCCACTCCCGTCGTGCGCGTATTTAAGTTCCCGATACGCGACGAGCGGTCGACACTCGAGGCCCGCGCGGTCGACACTCGAGGCCCGCGCGGTCAGTCGTCTGCGGGCGTGGACTCGAGGCCCACGCTCTCGATGTCGCGGTCCGTCGTCTCGCCCTCCACGTCGAAGGGATACTCGCCGGTGACACAGCCTAAACAGAGGTCCGCGCGGCTCTCGCCGAGCGCCGCGGCGACGGCGTCGATCGAGAGGTACGAAAGCGAGTCCGCGCCGATCTCCTCGCGGATCGCCTCGGTGGACTTGTCGGCCGCGATCAGTTCGTCGCGCGTCGCCATGTCGATGCCGAAGTAACAGGGCGCGACGATCTTCGGCGCGCCGATCCGGAGGTGGACCGACTCGGCGCCGGCCTCGCGGACCAGATCGACGAGTTGGGTCGAGGTGGTCCCCCGGACGATCGAGTCGTCGATGATGGTGACCGACTTCCCCTCGACGGTCGAGCGGATCGGGTTGAGCTTCAGCCGGACGGCGCGCTCGCGCTCGTCTTGGGTCGGCATGATGAACGTGCGGCCGACGTAGCGGTTCTTCATCAGCCCCTCGGCGAACTCGATACCGCCCTCACCGTCGGGACGCGGCTCGCCGGCCGCCGTCGTCTCGCCGGCCGCGTCGGCGTACCCGGAGGCGAAGGCGCGCCCGGAGTCGGGGACGGGCATCACCACGTCCGACTCGACGCCGGACTCCTCCCAGAGCTTCCGGCCGAGCTTGCGCCGGACCTCGTAGACCAGGTTCTCGTCGATCACGGAGTCCGGGCGCGCGAAGTAGACGTGTTCGAAGAAACAGTGGGCGGTCGACTCGCGCTCGACCAGCTGATACGTGTCGTAGCCGCTCCCGTCGGGGTCCAACACGACGAGTTCGCCGGGGCGAACGTCTCGGATCAGCTCCCCGTCGAGCGTGTCGATGGCGGCGGACTCGCTGGCGATGACGTAGCCGCCGTCGATCTTGCCGAGACACAGCGGGCGGTTCCCGAGCGGGTCGCGGACGCCCAACACGGTGTCGTCGTGGGTGATCGCCAGCGAGTAGGAGCCGTGGATCCGTCGCATGGTGTGTTTGACGGCGCGAACCAAGTCCTCCTCTAAGAGGTTGCGCGCGAGGTCGTGGGCGATGACCTCCGTGTCGCCGTCGGAGGTGAACGCGTGGCCGGCCGCCGCGAGTTCCTCCCGGACCGCGTCGGCGTTGACGAGGTTCCCGTTGTGCGAGAGGCCGAGCGATCCTGATTTAAAAGAGACCGAGAACGGCTGCGCGCAGCTCTTATCGAGGCTCCCGGCGGTCGGATACCGGACGTGACCGATACCCGTCCCGCCGGACAGCGACGCCAAGTCCCCCTCGTCGAACGCGTCCCCGACGAGTCCGCGCTCGACGTGGCTGTGCTGTTGGAACCCGTCGTGGGTGACGATCCCCGCGGACTCCTGTCCGCGGTGTTGGAGCGCGTACAGCGCGTAGTACAGCGGGCGTGCGGCCTCGCGGTCAGCGAGCGAAACGCCGACGACGCCGCACTTCTCTCGCGGCTCGTCAGCGGTGTGGTCCCCACCGGCGTGCATATACCCGTCGCTGGGGCGGGGGGCGGTAAAAACCCTCGTGTTCGTGGTTCAAACCACCGTTGAATACCTATTTATATACAGGAACGTGGATCGATCTTGCGCTGCGGCCCGAACTCACGCGCCACCGACGTGTTCGTCGAGCCGCTCGAAATACGCCTCTCGCGGCACCTGATACGCGGCCCGGTAGTCGACCTCGCCGCCCGCGAACCGCTCCGCGACATCGACGGCGGCGGTCGCGCCGGCCTCGCGGCTCTCGTGAGTCTCCGAGACGGCCTCGATCTCGGGTTCTAAGAAGAGGACGACGTGCCACTCGTCGGTCGCGTACTGTCCCGATCCGGGGCGGGCGTTGCGCGCGCCGTTCGTCAGGTAGATGGTCGGCAGACACGCGGACGGGAGGTCGTCGCCGCCGAAGACGTCCGGCCGGTACACGAGGATCGCCCGCCCGCTCGGCTCCTCGTTCCACACCCGCCAACCGTCCGGCAGCGCCTCGAAGCTCATGGGCCGAATCGGGGGCGGACGTATGAAAGGGTCGCGCTCCGAGCGACGATCGGGATAAAAGGCATCGCGGGCGGTGCGTGCGGTCGAGCGGTCGTCGCTCTCAGTCGACGATGTCCGAGCCGCCCGGCGGCAGGAACTCCTGGAGCTGGTCGGCACTCGCCACTTTCCGCACGAACGAGGTGTCGGCGAACCGGCTCTTCAGCTCGCGGTACACCATCATCGCGGCGTCGTTTTGAGCGTACATCCCCGGCTCCAGCGTGACGCTCGTCGCCACCCGATCGACGATGGCCGACGGGGGACCGCCGAGCGCCCGCGTGACGGGTTCACACTGGACCCCGACGGCGACCCGACAGGGCACGTCCTCGAAGTACGTGCGGTCGCCGCGGATGACGAAGCTTCCCTTCTCGATGTACTCGCCGCTCTCGGGCGTCTTCGACACCTGGTCCGGCTCGACCATGTACGCGTCGCCGGCGCCGCGCCCGTCTTTCCAATCCGAGGAGTACGAGACGGCGAACTGGGCGGCCTCCCGCAGCGTCTCCTCCGAGAAGTCGACCGGGTCGGCCGATTCCGACGGCCCGGACGCTTTTAAGATCGTCACCGGTCCGCCGTGCGCCTGCGTGTGGAAGAACCGGTCGTGTTTGCCCATGTACTTTTTCACCAACTCCTCGTTCTGGTCGGCGTTGCGCCCGCCGATGACGAGGTACCCGGTCGAGGTTCGGAACCAGCGGAAGCGGTCGAACCAGTCGTCCGGACTCCGGATCGGGATCGACGACCGGGAGAGCCAGTCCGTCTCGTACTCCGCTTCGTCGTCGGCGTCGGTGTCGTCGCCGTCGGCCTCCGCCTGTTCCGCGGTCCACTCGGCTTTCCGCTCTTTGACCGCTTCGAGCTCTCGGCGAGTGGCCTCGATGGCCTCCTGTGCGCCCTCCTTTTTGCCCTCGATCCGCTTCGCCTCCTGATACAGCTGGTCGGCGTTGACCTCCACCCCCGCGCCGGCGTCGAGTTCGATCCGAGTCTGCCCGCCGTCGTCGCCCTCGCCCGTGAGCTCCACCGTCACCGTCCCGTCGCCGCCGTCGACGTCGACGACGGCCTCTGCCGCCGGGATCCCCTGTTCCGCGCCCGCGTCGAGGGTCGCCGCGATGTCGTCCCACGGAACGTCGTTCTCGCGGGCCTCCTGAACGGTCGAGAGGACCTCGTCGACGAGGTCGTACTGCGCGTACAACAGCTCCGCGCGCTCGCGTTCGGCGTCGGCCTGTTCGTCGAACCCTTCGATCGCGCCCCGCTGCTGTTCGATGATCCGCTCTTGTTTGGCGATCTCCTCTTCGAAGTCGGGCCGCGAAGCGCCGGCGTCGGCCGGCGCCTCGCCCGACTCGCTCTCCTCGCGTTCGAGCCGATAGAAGTACTCGTCGACGGCGGCGGTAAACGAGTCGAAGCCGACGCTCGGGAGGTCCTCGTGTTCCGAGAGCGGGAAGGGCGTAACGTCGACGACGCGGGCGTCGGCGTCCCCGTCGTCGCGTTCCCCGTCGCCGTCGACGCGCTCCTCGTACACGCGCGGGTCGAGGTCGCCGGAGCGGAGACGGTCGCCGACGCGCGCTAACGCCTCGTGGAGCGCGCGGAACTGGTCGTCGGTCGCCTCGTCGATTTGCGTCTCCTTCTCGACGCCGGCGCGGGTACACACCTCCTCGGCGTAGAGCCCGCCGAGGTTGAGCTGCGTGGCGAGCGTTCGCACCACGTCGCTGTCCGAGTCGCGCATGTGCCGTGTGAACCCGCCGAGACTCACGTCGAGCGGGTTGAGCCGGGAGGCCGGGTACTCGTACTGTGCGCCGGGAGCGACCGTCCGGGATTTGAGCCGAACCGTCGACAGCGACCCGATGACCTCGCCCGTCTCGTCGAGCGCGGCGACGTTCCCCTGTCCGAACAGCTCGGCGACGAGGGTCGTGTTCTCGTCGTCGCGCTCGAACTCGAAGGTGAGGATCCGGTCGAACTCGTACTGCTCGACGCCGGCGAAGTCGGCCCCGGAGAGCCGGTTTCTGAGCATCTTCGCGAAGTTCGGCGGCCGGCCCGGCGCGTCCGCGACGTGATCCGGGTCGGCGACGTGGGCGCGCTTGATGTCGCCCACCTCGATCATCAACTCGACGCGCCCGCGGTCGAAGTCGCGGAGCTTCAGCCGGAGCAGGTCGTCGTCGTAGAGGTACGCCTTGTCGACCTTCGCGCCCGAGTACCGGTTCAACTCGGTGACGAGCGCGGCGAGGTCGATGCTCGACAGCTCCCGCTTCTGGTCCATGTACGAACAAGACAGTCGGCCCGGAAAAAGGGGTGTCGTTCGAGGTGCCGGACGGAGTGACGCGCGTGCGGCAGTCGAGACGGGGTGAGGGCTGCTCGCAGGCGTCTCGGCTCAGCGGTTGATTCGGCGAGTGAAGGTGAATCGCGACGCACTCAGAGCCGCTTCGAGACGTACGGGCCGTCTTGGTGGTAGCCGAGCTTGGTCCGGTAGTACTCTCGGGCCCCGATTCCGGAGATGATCGCGAGTTTGCGGAAGCCGGCCTCGCGGGCCGTCTCCTCGGCGCGTTCGAGGAGC